>ODAI010243738.1_pt1 | contig 35517 bp, 23 predicted proteins | sample 1539321 | NCBI WGS metagenome assembly ODAI01 (sample SAMN02144231, study PRJEB22623) | gut metagenome | biome: sheep rumen | host: Ovis aries | place: New Zealand
ACAGCATGAAATGGCTCCTATTTTCACAACTTCAAACCTCGGTACAGACCAGAATGAACTCATAATGGAAGTAATGGAGATAGTCGCACCCAGACATGAGCTTGTATGCCTCCTCCATGAAAAGCCTTTCGAGGGCGTAAACGGCTCAGGAAAACATAATAACTGGTCTATGTCCACCAATGACGGTCAGAATCTCCTTGACCCCGGTGATACTCCTATGGAAAATTTGCAGTTCCTGACTATTCTCTGTGCATTGATTAAGGGTATTGACGAATATGCAGACCTTATGAGAATTTCCGCTGCATCAGCAGGAAATGACCACCGTCTCGGCGCAGATGAAGCACCGCCTGCAATAGTATCAATGTTCCTCGGTGAAGAACTTGATGCAGTTTTAAAAGCTATCGAGGAAGATACTGTATTCAAGACAGAAACACAGACTTTTGAAATAGGTGTAAATGCACTTCCTTCATTCCCGAAGGATTCAACCGACAGAAACCGTACATCACCATTTGCTTTCACAGGAAACAGATTTGAATTTCGTATGGTGGGTTCATCAGACAATATCGCCTGCCCGAATGCACTTCTCAATACAATAGTTGCAGAGGAACTCAGTCAGTTTACTGAAATTCTCGCTCCTTTCAAGGGTACTGAGGGATTTGAATGTGAAGTTAAAAAATTACTCAAATCCGTACTCAAAGAACACAGAAGAATCATTTTCAACGGTGACGGCTATTCTCTTGAATGGGTTGAAGAAGCCAAACGCAGAGGTCTGCCGAACTATCCGTCAACCGTTGACTGTATGCCACATTATACAGATGAGAAAAATATGCGTATATTCAAGAAATTCGGCATCTATACAGAAAATGAACTCAAAGCAAGAACGGAAGTTCTTCTTGAAACATATTCCAAAACTCTCCGCATTGAAGCCCGTACTATGATTGAAATGTCAAGAAAACAGCTCATTCCTGCTACTCTTGAATATGTTCACCGTCTCAGTGAGGCTATCGCCGTAAAGAAACAGATAAATATTTCATCTTTCACAGAAGAAAAAATGGCGGAACGTCTCAGCGACCTCGCAGATGCACTCTATGATTCAACAAACAACCTTGAAATTCAGGTGAATACAGCCTGCGAAATAAAGGATATCCTTCCACAGGCAAGATATTTCCATGACAATGTACTTGCAGAAATGGAGCGTATGCGTACAACTTCCGATACTATCGAGAGAATTATGCCGAGCTGCCACTGGCCTATTCCCGATTACTCACAGATGATTTACAATGTCTGACGAACGAAAGGAATCACAATGAAAAAGACAAAAAGTAAAAACGGTATTCTCAGGACTGCTTTTCAGAATTTCGTCATCGAAATAAAAACAAAAAGACTCGACAGGGACGACTGCGACCTCCTTGAAGCAAAACAGAGAAAAATTGAGTGCAAAACTAAAAAGCTTGAAGCAAAAGTCAGAAAACTCCAGTCGAAAAGTAAAAAAATAGAGTACAGAATCAAAAAACTGAAAAAGACAGCAAGATAAACGGATTTCCCGTTTATGGGATATGTACCTGAAAGGAAATTATCATGAATGAAAACAAAAAAAATTTTGAAATTCCCCGTCCCGTATTCCCGAAAAGGGCGGTCATTACGGGAGGTATGCCCTACGGCAATAAAGAACTGCATTTCGGTCATGTGGGCGGTATGCTCGTATTCGCAGATACCTACGCAAGATTTCTCCGTGACAGAATCGGAAAGGAAAACGTTATTTTCGTAAGCGGTACGGACTGCTACGGTTCTCCTATCGCCGAGGGCTGGCGTGTAAAGCATGAAAAAGGAGAATTTGAGGGTTCTCTTGAGGAATTTGTAAATTCAAATCACCAGAAACAGAAAAATACCCTTAAATCTTACGGAATTTCCCCCAATCTCTTTGCAGCATCAGGTCTCGGACGCTCAAAGGAAATCCATGCGGAAGTTACTGATTGGTTTATAAAGTCACTCCATAAAAAGGGACAGTTAAATCAGATAACTACCATGCAGTTCTTTGACGAAAAAGCAGGAGTTTTTCTCAACGGCAGACAGGTAATCGGAAAATGCCCCGTTGAAGGCTGTACCTCCGAAAAAGGCTATGCAGATGAATGTGACCTCGGTCATCAGTATATGCCCGAAAATTTAATAAATCCCGTAAGCACCCTGACAGGCGAAACTCCCTCCATGAAACCCGTTACAAACTGGTATTTCAAACTCCGTGACTATGAAAAATTAATGCAGGAATGGGTATCTGAATTGCAGAAAAGAAAAGATGTCCGCCCTGTTGTATGCAAAACTATTTCGGAATTTCTCAAACCGCCCGTTATTTATGTAAAGCGTGAATTTGAAGAGAAATATTTTGAATTAAAGGATTCAATGCCCGAACATACCTATATTGAGGAAAAGAAAAAGCCTTCATTCACTATCGAATTTAAAGAGCTTTCGGACTGTGATGAGGCTTGCAGGATACTGACCGAAAACAATATCCGTTACAGAACAGGCAAAACACTCGTTCCATTCAGACTTACCGGAAATATTGAATGGGGCGTACCTGCTCCCGTCCTTGACGGTGTTGAGGGGCTTACGGTATGGGTATGGCCCGAATCGCTCTGGGCTCCGATTTCCTTTACAGAAACATATCTCGAACAAATCGGCAGAAACCGTGAGGAATGGAAAGATTTCTGGTGCAGCAAGGATTCAACCGTATATCAGTTCATCGGTCAGGATAATATCTATTTCTACGGCATTGCTGAACCTGCCATGTGGATGGCACAGCAGGAAAGTGAAACAAAATCCGCATCTCCTGCGGACGGTGAACTTCAACTGCCTGTAATCGTTGCAAATCACCACATACTCTTCCTTGACAAGAAAGCATCAAGTTCAGGTGATGTAAAGCCTCCTATGGCTGATGACCTTCTCAATTACTATACTCCCGAACAGCTCCGTATGCATTGGCTTGGACTTGGACTTGGACAGCGTTCGGTAAGCTTTATGCCGAAGCCCTATAATCCGCTTGCAAAGCCCGAAGATACTGACCCTGTTGTAAAGGACGGACTTTTGCTTTCAAACGTTTACAACCGCATAATAAGAACCGCTTTCTATACAACTCAGAAATATTTTGACGGCATACTCCCTGATAACGCTCCCGAAGAAAATTTCCTTGCAGACGCTAAAAAGGCTGTTCTTGAATTTGAAAGACATATGTCAAAATTCGCCTTTCATCAGTGTACTTATGTTCTTGACAGCTATATCAGAGACGGAAGCAAGTATATGTCAAAAAATATAACTGCCGAACCTGACGATATGGAGAAATTAAAGCAGACCCTTGCAAACCTTTTCCATATTATAAAAACTGCGGGAATACTCCTTCACCCCCTCGCACCGTTCGGCACTGAAAAACTCAGGGAATATTTGCAGGTTGATGAAAATATATGGTCATGGGACAATATTTTCGAGCCTCTCACGTTCTTTACAGGTGAAAATCACAAGCTTAAATTCCTTCCTCCGAGAACAGATTTCTTTACAAAGCACGAAAGTCAGTTTGCAAGCGAGGATTAATATAAAAAAAGTCTGCACAGCAAAAGCTGTGCAGATTTTCTTATTCTCCAAATTCAAACATATCAACAAATCCTGTTATATTGAATATTTCCATTACTTCATCAATGACATTGACTATTCTGATATCTCCGCCGTATTCATCGACAGCATTTCTCAGGTGCAGGAGACTTCTCAGACCTGCTGAGGATATATAGCTGAGATTTGCAAAATCGAGGACAACAAGCAGATTTCTGTCAATTGTTTCAGTAACTGTCCTGTCAAAATCGGGGGCAGTTTCTATGTCTATTCTGCCGTTTATTCTGACGGTGAGCATATTTTCTTCAATTGATTTTTCTATATCCATAGTGACATTCCTTTCGGGGTATTATTTAACATTATATCACAATTCATGAGAAAAATCAATAGTCTTGTGATAATTATTGGTGACAAAAAATCTGCATTTTAAAACAGTATGCATATGAGAGCAAATTCTACAAAAATTTCTCTTGTGATTGTATAAAATGACATAGTGACAAATATATAAAAATGTGTTATAATATATTTCCGCAGAAAAATACAGGAGGAATTATCTTTGGAATTAAAAGTCAACAGTGGCATATGGGGGACAATGTTCGGTGTCCCGTGCATAGTGGCAGATAATCTGCTGAAACTTGCCACGGGAGAACATCTGAAAGTATTGCTTTTCATACTGAGAAATTCAGGCAGAAATGTTTCAGATGAGGAAATATCACTGAATACGGGAGTACCTATATCGCAGGTGCAGGACAGCATACTTTTCTGGCAGCAGGTAAATGTCATTACTCCCGACAATCAGGCGTTTTCTTCACCTGTTATGCAGATGACCGCCCCGACAGTCACCGCACCCGAAACACTTCCCGCTGTACAGCCTCAGTCTGCACAGCCTTTATTACAGCCTGTACAGAACACACAGCCCCCTCAGCCTGTACATTACAAGCCAAGAAAAAAAGAAAACCTCAATCCCTCGGAAATCACCAAAATTATCCAGTCATCTTCCGAAATCAAGGAGCTTTTTACAGTCGCAGAACAGAAACTCGGCGATTTGAACCATACCATGCAGAATACTATCATATGGATAAGCAATTACCTCGGTCTGAAAAGCGAAGTTATCATCACCCTTATAACCTACTGCGCACATATAAATAAAAAAGAACCCCGCTATATAGAGAAAATCGCTTGCGACTGGGCTGAAAAGGAAATAAATACCCTCGATCTGGCAAATGAAGAAATTGAACAGCTTAAACAGTATAATGATTTTCTCTACATAATAAAAAGAAAGTTTGAAATGAAACATACTCCCACTACTCAGCAACAGGAATTTATCAGAAAATGGCAGTCCCTCGGTATTGATATGGAGCTTATCCACTATGCCTATGAAAAATGCCTCGAAAATACAGAAAAACTCTCCTTTGAATATATAAACAAAGTTGTAACTTCATGGCATATGGAAGGTCTTAAAACAATTGAGGAAGTCGATGAATACAACAAGAAATTTAAAAACAGCAACAAAAATAATTTCAGCAGCGGCAAAAATGATTCTTCTTCATCAGGCAAGCTTGACCTTGAAAAATATAAGATATTCATAAATCAGTTTGAATAGAGGTGAGCAATTTGGATAATGAAATATTTGAAAAAGCTATGGCTGTAATAAATAAAAGACGAAATATGGCTTTCGCCGAAAATGAAAGACGTATAGAAGAAATCAATAAAAAAATTCCCGAAATCCGTGTGGTGAATGAAACTATTTTCAATTCAGGCAGGGAACTTATCCGTATGTTTTCAAGATATAAAGGTCAGGAGGCTGTCCGCAGGGCTGAACAGCTTAAACGCAACAATATGGACGCACAATCCATGTCAAGGCAGATGCTCGTCCAGCACGGCTATCCGTCAGATTACCTCGATATCCATTATGCCTGTCCCAAATGCAATGATACAGGCTATTCAGACAGCGGATACTGCGAATGCCTGCGTAAACTGTTCGGACAGTTCGCAGCGGAACGCATAAATAAAAATACCCACCTGAATCTCTGTTCCTTTGATACGTTCAATATGTCATATTATCAGGATGAAGCATACGCAATGATGATAAAAATATATAACTATACTCAGAATTACGCATATAATTTCAGCACAAATTCACCGAGTATATTCATGTTCGGCGGTACGGGTCTGGGTAAAACTCATCTCTCGCTCTCAATAGCAAATGAAGTTATAAAAAAAGGCAATACTGTTATATATGATTCTGTTATAAATATTCTGCAAAATATCGAAAAAGAACATTTCAGCTATGAACATTCTGATGAAATGATTAATAATATGTTAAATACCGAACTCCTGATACTTGACGACCTCGGCACAGAATACCGCACACAGTTTTATACTTCCACAATATACAATATAATAAATACACGACTTAACCGCAGACTCCCTACAATAATAAGCACAAACCTTGACTACTATGGAATAAGAGAAAGATATGATGACAGGGTAGCATCAAGAATAATAACAAATTACACTGTTCTTCAATTCGCAGGAGAAGATGTAAGATATATTATGAAACAACAAAGACAGAAGATAAGTTCTTCTGAATAATTTTTCAAAAAGACTGAGTTTTTTCTCAGTCTTTTTTGTTGATTTATTAATATTTCTATGATATAATTGTTACAACGGAAAGTTTATTTTTAAACGCTGGGTTTATTTCTGCAAAGAATGTCTTGCTTGTATTCAACTGCAATATGTGTTACAATATAATCATGAAAGGTGATACAAAAAAATACCGGCAGGATATTCAGTGCGGAATTTCAGAAACGGAGGAAAATTTTATGAAATTCAGCCAGAATCTTGTCAGATACAGAAAAAAAGCAGGTATGACACAAAGTCAGCTCGCTTCTGCCCTGCTCGTAACTCCGCAGGCAGTTTCAAAATGGGAGAAAGGAAGCTATCCCGACTGCGAACTTCTCCCGACCCTCTCAAAAGTTCTTGATGTTTCTCTTGATGTCCTTTTCGGACTTAAAGAAGATGACGGGAATATCGATGTCCATGCGGCGGCTGCCGAAAAATTACAGAAATTACCTCCCGAAGATAAAGGCAAATTCGTCATGGAACAGGTCTATTCCATGATTTGCGCCTATAATCAGGGTACAGCCCCCGAAAATATCAGATTTCCCAATCACCTCAAAAAAGAAACTTATGCCTGTCTGCGTACAGATAATGAACTCGCTGTTTCAAGGCTTAACCCCGATATGCAGTATGCCTGCTTCATGCGTATACCCGAAAAAGGTATAGACAGTTATTTTCATATGCAGCCGAGAATTACCGAGCTTTTCGGATTTCTCGCAGATGAAAATGCTCTGCGTATAATAAGCTATGCGGAAACTCTTGAAAGAAATTTCATGTTTACAAAGGAATGTATTGCGAAAAATCTTTCAATGCCTATCGAAACAGTTTCGGATATTGTCGACCGCTTTGACCGTTTCGGGATAATATGGCAGCTTACGGCGGATACAGGCGAAAAAAGAATACCCATTTACGGCTATGTCCATAATGTACCGCTTGTCGGTATACTGACGCTTGCGGAATCGCTTGTTAATTTTCTTTCATTTCGTGACCCTGATATTGACATATGGACAAAAGCCCCGTTCAGAAAAAATTTAAAGGAAAATTTTCGCCCTTGACATGGGAGTAAACGAAGCGCAGCGCAGTGAACGAAACGAAGTGAAGTGAATGAAAGCGCAAGGCATTAAAAGCGCAGATTTGACGATTTAAAATCAGAGGAAAATTTTCGCCCTTGACATGAGAGTGAACGAAGCGCAGCGCAGTGAACGAAATGTCAAGGTTCAATAGCGAAAATTTGACGATTTAAAATAAGGAGGAATTTAAAATGATTAAAAAAAGTTTTGCAGGATTATTGGCGGGTATATGCGTGATTTCATCATCTGCACCCTATGCGGTTAATTATATCGCAAATGCAGAGGACGAAAGCTATACAATGAACGTTTCAGTTAAGCTTGACGGAACAAAAAAGGAAATAAGCCCCTATATCTACGGTGTAAATGAGTTCGGAAATGCCGAAAATCTCAAAAATGTAAAGGTAAACAATGTCCGTCAGGGCGGTAACAGATACACAGGCTATAACTGGGAAACAAACTGGTCAAATGCAGGCGGGGACTGGCAGCACAGCTCCGATACAAATATAGGCGATGATTCCGACGGAGCAGGCTATGCACCGAGAAAACTCTCCGAAACCTGCCAGAAATACAATATCCCTTACAGAATAACTACCCTTCAGATGGCAGGATATGTTTCAGCAGACAAGAGCGGTTCTGTAAAGGAAGATGAAGTCGCTCCCTCAGACCGCTGGAAAAAAGTCGCTTTCAGAAAAGAAGGCGAACTCTCCCTCACTCCCGATACAACGGACGATACAGTTTATATGGACGAATATGTGAACTATATCGTAAATACCCTCGGAAATGCAAAGTCCGAAACAGGTATTCAGGGTTACAGTCTCGACAATGAACCTGTTCTCTGGAATGATACTCACCCGAGAATCCACCCCGAAGAAATTACAAACAGCGAACTTGTTTCAAAATCAATAGAGCTTGCAAAGGTTGTCAAGGAAATTGACCCCGATGCAGAAGTATTCGGACCTGCTTTCTGGGGAATGTTACCCTGCATGAATATCGGTGAGACAGGCAACGGATTCACAGACTCCGACTGGCAGGCAGTTAAAAGTAATTATTTCTGGTATCTTGACTATTACCTTGACCAGATGGCTAATGCAGAAAAAGAGGCAGGAAAAAGACTTTTAGACGTTGTTGATGTTCATTACTACGCTCAGGACTGCTCAACAGATGATGCAATTTTACAGGCGGCAAGAAGTCTCTATGACCCCACATATGTTGAGAATAGCTGGTTACAGCCGTGGGGTGCACAGTATTTTCCGTTCCTTGTAAATATCAAGAAATCAATTGACAAATACTATCCCGGAACAAAAATTGCCGTATCCGAGTATAACCTTGCAAATATAAGCGATGAGAAAAACACAGGAAAATCAGTTGTTTCAGCTATCGCAGAGGCAGAAGCACTGGGCTGTTTTGCTGACAATGATGTATATTTCGCTACATACTGGGGAACACTTCCCGAGTGTCCTTACGTTGCATCTGCGATAAATCTCTATACAAACTATGACGGAGAGGGCGCAGCTTTCGGAGATACTCTCGTTGAAGCCTCAACAGATGATATATCCCTTGCAACAGCTTATGCGGCAATTGACGGCGATAACGATTCACAGGTAAATCTCGTTCTCTCAAACAAGGACAAGACAAAAACCGAAAATGCTGTCATAGACCTCAGCGGTACTTCAACAGAATACAAGAGCGCAGTTGTATATGCAATTACTCAGGACAACAGCGATATTCACATCATCAATGTGGACAACAGCGTATCAGGAAATAAAATCACTGTTGAACTCCCTCCTCTTTCAGTTGCACAGGTAGTTATTTCTGACAAGGCAAGTGACAAGGAAGAATATGTTGCCCCCGATATCACAACAAAGGAAGTAACTTTCAATTTCAGCGAACTCGAAAAATCAAAGAACGGCTATCCTATGATACCCATTGAAGATGCAAAGGCTCTCAAAAAAGCTGTAATCAATTCAACAGCAAGCTGTACGTCAAATTCATCATGGTACGGCGGAGGCGGAGGACTCTGCTTCAATAACCTCAAACTCGCTGACGGTACTGTTTCATGGGGTCAGAAATCGTTCATGTACGGCGGCGGAACACAGGACAATACAGTAACTTTTGACGGAACATTCAATATACCTGTTGCGGGTACGGACAAATCAGAGGTTCTTGATGCTGAAATAGGCGATACATATATTGAATTTCAGGACTGGTGGAAATCTTCCACAAATGACGAAACAGGCGCAGACGTTTCCGTTACATACAATACAATCACACTTTACTATGAATATGACGGAACTGACAAGCCCGAAGAAAAAGATACTGTATGGGGCGATGCAAATGAGGACGGAAAAGTTTCAATAAGCGATGCAGTCGCTATACTCCAAAGTATTGCAAACAGTGAAAAATATGGTCTTTCGGAGCAGGGTGCAAAGAATGCCGATGTATATAACAACGGTGACGGTGTCACAGGTGCAGATGCCGCAACTGTACAGCTTGTTGATGCAAAAGCAATCAAGGAATCAGACCTTCCTGTAAAGGAATGATAATAACCACACGGCATAAGGAGGACCTGACGGAGAGCTTTCAGCATCTCTGAGGTATCTCAATCAGAGATATGTAATGCCTTATGGAGAAATAAAGGGATTGCTTACGGATATAGGAACGGAGGAACTCGCACATTTCGAGATGATTTCGGCTATACTCTATCAGCTTACGAAGAATCTCACGATTGACGAAATAAAGAAAAGTGGTTTTGACACATATTTTGTTGACCACACAACGGGAATATATCCGATAGCCGCATCAGGCGCACCGTTTACAGCGGCATATTTCCAGTCGAAAGGCGATGTAATAACAGACCTTCACGAAGATTTGGCGGCTGAACAGAAGGCAAGAACGACCTATGACAATATTCTTCGTTTTGCCGATGACCCTGATGTAAGAGAGCCGATAAAATTCCTGCGTGAGAGGGAAATAGTTCATTATCAGCGTTTCGGGGAGGCACTCAGAATCGCACAGGATAACCTTAATTCAAAGAATTTCTATGCCTGCAACCCTGTATTTGACAAAAACTGCGGAAAAAGAAGATAAATAAAAAATCCGTCCGATGAAAATTCGGGCGGATTTTAAATTATTCCTTGTTTTGTTTGTTTATATTTGCAAGCGGATTATTTTCGACAGCATTTCTGACTCTTTCGTCATTCAGGTGGGTATAAATTTCGGTAGTTGCGGTACTTGAATGACCGAGGAGTTCTTTAAGTGTGAGGACATCTGCATCGCCGTACTGATACATAAGAGTAGCGGCAGTATGGCGGAGTTTATGTGTTGAAAGACCTTTACCGTCAAGACCTGCGAGTTTGAGAGTTTCTTCAACGATTTGCTGGACACGTCTTTTAGAGATTCTTGTACCTCTGTTGCTTATGAAAAGAGCTGGTTCAGAATCGGCTTTATGGTTTTCATTTCTGACAGCGAGGTAATTATTGATAGATTCGATGCAGGCGTTATTGAGGTAGACCATGCGTTCTTTTCTGCCTTTTCCGAGGACTCTCATGCGGTTTTCAAAGAAATCCACATCAGAAACATTAATTCCGACAAGTTCGCTCAGACGCATACCGCAGTTTAGAAAAAGCGTTATAATGCAGTAATTTCTGACAGATTCGCTGTTATTTGATGCATTTAGCAGTCGCATACTTTCGTTGAGTGAAAGAAATCTCGGCATAGATGATTTAGGTGACGGTACTTCGATATCTCTCATGGGGTCGGCATCGACGAGATGAGCGACTTTTGTAAGGTATTTGAAAAAGCTTCTCAGGGCAGAAATTTTCCTGTATCTTGCACGGTCTTTATTATGTCTTTCATCGGAGGTATAGAAGATGAAATTATAGATATCCGTGACGGAGATTTTTTTCAGGTCATCAGGGGTGACATCTGATATTTTCATATCTTCAATGTCGAGGTCAGTATCGGTCTGTACGGCACGGATATATTTGAGGAAAAGCCTTATATCGAAATAATATTCCTGAATAGTTCTTTCCGACAGCATTTTGACGACACGCAGATGAACGAGATATTCGTTTATATATTCGGGATTGTCCGAGGTATTATAATTAGCCATACACCCTCCCTGCAAAATTTACAGTTATGATTAAACCACAATATTTACAAGTCTGTTCTTGATGACAATGACTTTTTTCACGGGCTTGTCGCCTATGAAAGATTTAACTTTTTCGAGGGCGAGGGCAGCGGTTTTGATTTCGTCCTCACTGCTGTCAGCGGAAACCATCATTTTATCCTTGATTTTTCCGCATACCTGAACGGCAACTTCAAACTGATTCATTACGATTTTGGATTCATCGCACACGCACCATTTCTGATTAAAGAGAGAATATTCATTGCCGAGGGCTTCCCAGAGTTCCTCACCGTAATGGGGAGCGAAAATGCCTATCATCTTTACGAAGTCCTCAATAAGGGAGCGTTCAAATGCAGGATTTCTGTTGTCGCCCGACTGATATTTGATAATTGCGTTTACAAATTCCATAAGTCTTGCGATAGCTGTATTGAAATGGAAAGCCTCGACATCATTGGTAACAGCCTTTATAGTTTTATGGCGGATTCTGTCGGTTTCCTCATCAATAGCTGTACCTGTGAGATTTTTTTCATTTTCGATAAATGATTCAATCATACGGGTAAATCTTCTGAAGAAAGAAGATATTCCCTCGATACCGCTGTCTTTCCATGCACCGCCTGCGGTATATTCAAATCCGAAAGCGAGGTATGTACGGAAAACGTCAGAGCCGTACTTGCTTACATACTCATCGGGAGCGACAGTATTTCCACGGGTTTTGCTCATTCTTGCACCGTCAGGTCCGAAGATAACGCCCTGATGAACGAGTGAGGGATAAGGTTCATCGCCCTTTACATAGCCCATATCACGGAGAGCCTTATAGATGAATCTGCAATAGAGGAGATGCATTGCAGCGTGTTCGATACCGCCCACATATTTATCAACGGGCATGAACTTATTTACAGTATCTTCACCGAAAGGAACATCATCTCTTGTATTTTCGGGATATCTGAGCTGATACCATGATGAACATACAAAAGTATCGAGTGTATCGGTTTCTCTTTTAGCTTTTCCGCCGCAGCAGGGGCAGGTAGTATTGACGTATGATTCGCAGGATTTAAGCGGAGATTCGCCTGTGGGCATAAATTCAACATCATAAGGGAGTTCAACGGGAAGCTGTTCTTCAGGAACGGGTACAACACCGCACTTGTCGCAGTAAATTACGGGAATCGGACAGCCCCAGTATCTCTGACGGGAAACAGACCAGTCTCTTAAACGGTAAGTAACTTTTTCACTTCCCATACCCATAGCAGAGAGGTCGTCAGTCATAGCTTTTTTAGCGGCAGCGAAGTCCATACCGTCATACTTACCGCTGTTTATGAGGATACCTTTTTCGCAGTAGGGGAGTTCTTCATCACCGTTCTTTGCGGTAATAACCCTGTTAATCGGGAGGTTGAATTTTGTTGCAAACTCAAAATCTCTCTCATCATGTGCGGGAACAGCCATAACTGCACCTGTGCCGTAGCTTGCGATAACGTAATCGCTTATCCATACCTGAACAGTTTTGCCTGTGAGGGGGTGAACAGCATAAGAACCTGTGAAAACGCCTGTTTTTTCGTAATCTGCGGAGGTACTTGAACGTTCGATTTCGTTCTTTTTCATAGCCTCTCTGATGTAGTTTTCGACAGCATCTTTCTGTTCGGGAGTTGTGAGTTTGAGTGCGAGGGGAGATTCAGGGGCGAGAACGATATATGAAAGACCCATAAGGGTATCAACTCTTGTTGTGAATACGGAAATAACTTCCTCTGAATTTTCCACTTTAAAAGAAACTTCCGTACCTGTACTTCTTCCAATCCAGTTTTTCTGGATACTCTTAGTACGTTCGGGCCAGTCGAGTTTGTCGTGACCGCTGAGGAGTTCTTCAGCGTAGTCAGTAATTTTGAAGAACCACTGGCTCATATTTCTCTGTTCAACGGTACTTCCGCATCTTTCGCACACACCGCCCGCAGCCTGTTCGTTTGCGAGGACGGTATTGCATTTCGGACACCAGTTGACGAGGGCTTCTTTTTTATAGGCAAGACCGTGTTTATAGAGCTGAATGAAAAGCCACTGAGTCCATTTATAGTATGAGGGGTCGCAGGTTTTTATTTCATGTGACCAGTCATAGGTACAGCCGATAGATGCAAGCTGCTGTTCCATAGTTGCGATATTTTCGTTAGTTGAATCTTTGGGGTGAATGCCTGTCTTAATGGCATAGTTTTCGGCAGGGAGACCGAAAGCATCGAATCCCATGGGGTGAAATACGTTGAATCCCTGCATACGTTTCATGCGTCCCCAGCTGTCGGGGAGACTGTAATTCCACCAGTGACCCATATGGAGTTTGCTTGCGGAGGGATATGAAAACATTTCAAGGAGATATATTTTTTTCTTGTCTGAATTTACATCGAAGCGGTACAAATCAGTATCTTTCCATTTTTTCTGCCATTTGGAATCAATACTGCTGCTGTATCTTAAATTACCCATTTTAATTCCTCATTTCAAAAAGATTTTTTACCCAATAATTATACCACAATGAAAAATAAATGTCAAGAATCATATTGAATAAGTTGACAAAAAATAAATAATGCATTATAATGTAGTAACATGACATGAAAGGAGATAAAAAATGAAAATATTTGACGAAATACCATATATTGAAAGTGAAAGGATAGTTGTTAAAAAAATTGAAAAATCCGATGCACAGGGGCTTTCCGCACTTATAAACAACGAAAATGTATATAAATATCTGCCGACATTTTTGTTTGAGAAAAAATATTCCGACATAGATTATGTAACAGATAAAATATATGATGAATGTTTTAAAAATAAAGAATCGGTGATAATGGGAATATATCTGCGTGAAAGCGGAGATTTCTGCGGTATTGCGGAATTTTACGGCTTTAATGACAGTATGCACAAAGTAAGCATAGGTTACAGGTTAAGGGAGGAATACTGGGGACAGGGCATAGCAAGCGAAACAGTCTCGCTCATGGTTGACTATCTGTACAATAAAACCGATACCGAGATAATAACAGCCAGTACCATGGTTGAAAACAAAGCTTCTGCAAATGTGCTTGCAAAAAATAATTTCATAATGACAGCCCATGCTGTCCCTGAGGACTGGGGATATGAAAATCCCACAACTGCGGATAAATGGTTCAGATAAAAAATGCTCCCGAAACGGGAGCATTTTTTAATCAGTTCTGAGGGCTTCAACGGGGTCTTTTTTCGATGCAACTCTTGACGGGATAAGTCCTGCAATAAGCGTCAGAATCATACTTATCGCAACGAGTGTGACTGCACCGAGTACGGGTACACGGGCATTGAGAGTATCAAGGCTTGTGACGTTGTGGATAATAATATTTATCGGTATTGTTAAAAGATATGATATTCCTATACCTATAAGACCTGCTGTCAGTCCTACGAGTAAAGTTTCGGCATTGAATACGGTTGAGACATCTCTTTTTGATGCGCCTATTGCACGGAGTATACCGATTTCCCTTGTTCTTTCGAGAACTGAAATATATGTGATAATTCCAATCATGATAGAGGAAACGACAAGTGAAATTCCGACAAAGGCGATAAGCAGATACGAAATACCGCTTATAATGCTTGTTACAGATGACATAAGAAGTGCAACATAATCTGTGAAGTGAATGAAATCCTTTTCGCTTGCGTTTTCGTTATAAGCATCAATTCTTGCGGAAATTTCGTCTTTATCCTCAAATGTTTTGGCATATATTCTTATCTGCGAGGGGTCGGATTCGTCAGCTTTTCCGAGAAGTCTGAGGTTATCCTCATAATTTGAGTCGGAAATCTGTTCGGGGGTATATTCTTCAAACAGCAGGAGATAATTTGCATCTGAAACGGGGGTTTTATCGAATTGAGCGGCAAGCTGTTCATTTGTCATGGAAGCGAGTTTTTTCTCAGCCTCCTGAGCGAACTGTTCGGAAATCTGAGCTTTTGCGGCTTCCTCGGCATACTGTTTTATTTCCTCATCGCTCATCTGGTCGATATATGCAGTAACCTGAGAAGCATCAACACCGAGTTCAGCGGAATACATATCGGTAATCTGCTTGATAAATTCTTCCTTCTTGAAATTCTTCATAGCCTCATTTACCTGAGTTTCAAGCATGGCAGGGTCGGGCTGACGGGAAACGAATCTGAACATATCGGCTTTTGTATCGTTATCGGCACTTGAAACAAAATCCTTGACAGTGTTTATTTTTTCCTCGTCTGAGGGTTCTTTATAGTCATCGGTCATGAACTTAGTACCTGTAAGGATATCATTTTCCTTGTCGCTGACCTGTTCTTTGACGATATCGCTTTCATTGGTCTTGTTTATGATATACTGAGTTAGTTTGTTTGTATAGCCCATATAGCTTGTAATCATGGAGGCTTTAACGTCCTCGTTAGGTCTTATAAATCCTACGATTTTAAGATTTGTGCCTATATCGGAGGATTTAAAGAGATATTCAAGACCCGTATCGGTTGCAGTGAGGTCAACACAGCCCTTGCCGTTTTCATTTTTGGTATAGTATTCGCATGGAAGGATTAATTTAAATTCCTTATTCATTATATCGTCAAAACTCCATTCAAGCTGACCGTAATTTTCGATAATTTTATCATTCATTACAGCTTTGAGATTTTCGGAGAATCCCTCCATATCTTTAAGACCGAGGGAATAGGCGATAATATCGGGGATTTCGTTCTTTTTGGTGAGTACGACGACAACTTCATCATAATTTTCGGGGAATTTTCCGTAAACGAGGTCATACTGACTTTTTATTAATTCGTTTACGGGGTCACCGTTTTCGGCTGGGAGGAGTTCCTCCATGACATTCAGACCGAAAGCCTGAACCTCCATGCCTGCCATGGGGTTATTCATAGCCTGCGTCATGTATTCTGATTCATTCACACCGAGGGCTTTTGAATACATATCCATGAAATCGACTTTTATAATATCGCCTGACGGGGACTGAGTATAGACGGGCATTTTTATGTCATATGAATAGGCGAGTGCGCTTGCCTTATCCTGAACGGTTTCGTCATTTTCGAGGAAAGTTTTGAAATCCTTCATATTATTGATTTGTTTTGCGGAGGAATTGAAGGAATTGAACATATCATAGACATCAGTATTTGCATACATGGTATTTTCGTCAAAGGATTTGTTTTCGTAGTCCTCACGGTTCTGCATGAGAGCCTCAATCATACCCGAAGTATCGGCATTTTCACGCATTATCTGCAAGGGGTATGATGAAAGTGTTTCCTCCTGAATATCGTTTATATATTCGTTTATGCCTGTTGCAAGCGATAAGATAAGGGCGATACCTATTATACCTATCGAGCCTGCGAATGAAGTGAGGAGGGTACGTCCTTTTTTAGTTAAAAGGTTATTCATTGAAAGTGAAACAGCCGTTCCGAAAGACATTGAAACACGTTTCTTTTCGCCCTCTTTTGATTCTTCATTTTCTGGGGTATAGGGGTCGCTGTCGGAGGTAAGCTGACCGTCTTTTATTCTGACTATTCGTGTTGAATACTGTTCAGCGAGTTCGGGATTATGAGTTACCATGATGACGAGTTTGTCTTTTGCAATTTCTTTAAGGAGTTCCATAACCTGAATACTTGTTTCGCTGTCGAGTGCGCCTGTCGGTTCATCAGCGAGGAGAATATCGGGGTTATTAATCAGCGCACGGGCGATAGCGACTCTCTGCATCTGACCGCCTGACATCTGGTTAGGTTTTTTATGGAGCTGATTGCCGAGACCGACTTTTTCGAGGGCTTCCTTGGCACGTTTTCTTCTTTCGGATTTTGAAACGCCTGAGATAGTGAGGGCGAGTTCGACATTTGCGAGTACAGTCTGATGAGGAATGAGGTTATAGCTCTGAAAAATGAATCCTATTGAATGGTTTCTGTAAGCGTCCCAGTCTCTATCCTTATATTTTTTTGTAGAAACGCCGTTTATGATTAAATCGCCTGATGTATAGTGGTCAAGTCCGCCTATGATGTTGAGCAGAGTAGTTTTACCGCAGCCTGAATTACCGAGGATTGAAACAAATTCATTTTCACGGAAAGCTATGCTCACACCGTTGAGGGCGGTGACAACATTTTCACCGCCACCATATTTTTTGACAATATCTTTAAGCTGAAGCAAACAATTCACCTTTCTTTCTTTAATAGTATGTAAAAACTAACAATTAATTATATCATTCCTACAAATAGTTGTCAATTGATTTGTAGGAATTTCACAAAGTTTTCACAAAAATTTATATGCTTCACCTGACGGGTTTCTGATGTGTTATTGAATATTTAAAACAATAATATAAAAGTATCGGTTTTGTATAAAATTTTTGAATAAGACTTGCAATTTTATTTCCAATATGCTATAATAAACGGGATATTGTATGTGTTTTCGGATAAATAATAAAATTTGAATTTTGCAGGAGTAATAATATGACTGAATTAAAATTAAAAGTTATCAATGATGTGAGCGACAGGCGGATTTTGTCAGACCTGTCCATAAGTGATTTTCCTGACGGAGTTTACGGTACAGCAGTCAGATACAGCAAAAGTGAAGTTCTTACCCCTGAGGGCGGTGCGCTTCTGATTATCACGGACAATGCCGTTACAGCAAAAAAATTTCTGCGTGAAGTAAACGACAGGATTCACCTTGTATATATCGGCTCGGTAAATGATATCCCCGAAGTATATGATGTGGCTGAGGACGTATGGAATCCCGCTGACGGAGAGGCAATGCTCAAAAAAAGATATATCAGGCTTCTCAAAAAAATGAAATGCGAGTTTGATTTGTGGTTTTACAGACATACTCTCGAAACTACAATAAATACCGTCCCCGATATGCTCTGGTACAAGAGAATAGACGGTATACATATGCTTGTAAATAATGCCTTCACAAATATAGTCCATAAGCCCAAAAGCGACATTCACGGAAAAGACCATTTCTATATATGGGACGCTCCGAGACCTGACGAGGGAAACGACTTTGCCTGCGCTGAATCGGAAGAAATCGCTATAAGTACGGGAAAAACCTATATCTGCGATGAACCCGTAAAGACAAGGGAAGGCATGAAACAGTTCACAACATACAAAACTCCCGTGTATGATATGTACGGAAATATATTTGGTACAGTCGGAATAGGTCATGATGTCACAAATTTTTCAAATCTCGGAATAGAACTTTCGATTCTTGTTGAACATATGCCTTTTCCGATGACTATATTTACTCCCGACTGGAAAGTAGTGAGAATGAACACGCATTTCAGAAATATAGTATGTGCCGAAAATGTTGAAAAATTTGACTATAAGGCATGGAAACGCTCCGTACCCATACCCGCAGGCAAAAGGAAAGAGGACAAGTCAACACATTCCGCATCACGGGAATATCAGATAAATGTTGACGGAGAAATACACAGCTTCATGCTCACCGAACTTGAAATACATGACTATTTTGACAATGTATCGGGATATTTCTGCACTATGCAGGATATAACCTATCAGAGAGCATACGAACAGTCAATAATAAATGCTGCCAATACGGATATGCTCACGGGAATGTACAACAGGCGTTATTTTTATAATTTTCTCAGCGGAAATATCGGAAAATCCTTTCATCTGCTCTATCTTGACCTTGACAGGTTCAAGGCTATAAATGACAATTTCGGACACAGTGCAGGAGATGAAGTTCTTATAAAGACTTCCGAACTTATACAGGATTTCTTTCCCGATGCAGTAACCGCAAGGCTTGGCGGTGATGAATTTGCAGTAATTGACTATGAAAACAGCCGCAAAGATATAGAAAGCATATGCAGTCAGCTTGAAAATACTGTATTAAATACATTCAAACACTATAACTGCAATACAACCATAAGCATAGGTATAACCTATACTGACGGAAGTGCGGAAGATATTGATACGCTCATACAGGAAAGCGATACAAGAATGTATGAGGAAAAGAAAAAACATCACAGATAAACAAAAGCCTGAGATTTCTCAGGCTTTTTCATATATTCTTTCAGTTATATATTTTACAGGAACATTTTCTGTACACCATACATCATTTTCTGAAACACCGAAAGAAAAACCGTCATTTTTCATATCTGCGGCATTTATTTTCAGGACGACAGGTGTCTGATTTTTCCAGCGTTCAGCGGACAGCCATGCTTTTGACTCATCAGCCTGCAAATGCACGGCATGGCGTTTCATTTTGTTTATCTCGCCGCTTTCCTCTATTTTTCGGAGAGCGGTTGTATTTGTGCCGTGATAGAGGTATTGCGGAGGGTCTTTATATTCGAGCTCGGGAACTACCCACGATACGGAGTGACCCTGACAGCATTTTATTTTTTTGTGTTTGCTGTCAAAGAGGTATCTGCCTTTTTCGTCCTCACTGACAATCTGTTCGAGAGTTTCCCGTGAAATTCTGTATTTTGAGAATTTATTCACATTGTTTATCAGTTGTTTTACGGATACCCAGCCGTGTTCGTCCATATCGAGTTCTGCGTCTTCTGGCTTATGGCGCAGGAGCAGGCAGAGGTATTTTGAAAGATTCTTCATTTAATCACCCTTTAACTTTTGAGATATTTGGAACGTTTTTTCTTTCTTTTTTCTTTATACATTATCTTGTCGGCTTCGGTGACAAAACGGAAAATATCGCTGTCGTCTGAGGGAGTGACTATTACATATCCCGTACTTGCACTGAGCTTATAGGCTTTGTTTTCGCTTGAATTTTTCTTTTCGATATTGTCCTTAATGGTATCGGTTAATTTTTTTGCGTCATCGTCGTTATAATCGGCGGCGAAGACTATAAATTCATCTCCTCCGAAACGGCAGTAGATTTCATTGTTCTTGCATGAAACGGTGAGAATATCGGCAATTGCACATATAGCCTCATCGCCCACATCATGACCGTAGGTATCGTTTATGACTTTAAGACCGTCAAGGTCTATGAACATGAGCATAATTTCACGTTTTTCCTCAACACATTTTTTATATATTTCGGAAGTAGCTTGAACGAAGCCGTTTCTGTTGAGAATCCCCGTAAATGTATCCTTTGTATAGAGTCTGCCGAGACGCTGTACTGCGAGGTCGAGACATATCAGCTTGCGGATATTTTCGAGGGAGTTGCTTATAGTGATGCACCATGACTGGAACATTGAATTATGCAGGGGAAGCCTTGTCATTCTTATAGCCATAAATCCGAGACAGCGTTCACCGAAATGGAGGGGAATGAAGTAGTACATCTTTCCGGTTTCAGAAGAACCGGCGAATTTCGGGACGAGGTCTTTTGTTTTCATTATGGATTTGTCGTGGAAAACGCCGTTGAGGTAAGAAATTTCGACACTTACATTTTCGGTAAATTCCGTGGGGACATTTTTGCTGTTGTGGGCGAGGTCATTTTTCTCGTCAAAAATTTCCGAATCCCAGTTTTCGCACAGGCAGAAATAAAATTCTTCGGGGTTCATATCTGCTACAAATCTTTTGAAAGATGCGATATACTGTCTGAAACTTCCGCAGTCCTGCAAATCACACGAAAGCTTGTTAAAGACGGACATATAGGTGTTTATGTTCTCATATTTTCTGTAATTTGCATAGTTTACCGATTTGACTTCATCTATATCGAATGGTTCGCTGTTGCAGCAGCCGCAGCTTTCTCTGAATTTCGGGGACATATTGAGGATAGTGCTTCTTTGCGGTTCATTGCCTTTGAAGTATTCGGAGAGGATTTTGCAGGCATACTTACCTGATTCATTAAGCGGACGTTCAACGGAGGTAAGTTCCATCTGGTAATTATGCTTGTTATAGGTGTTGTCGAAACCTGAGATTTTGATTTCATCGGGGATTTTGTATCCTGCGGCAATAAGTCTGTTTATTGCGGTTGCAGCCATAACATCATTTGCACAGATGATAGCTTCAGGCATACTTGAATTTCTTTTCATGAAGTATTCGACAGCATTTTTACCTGAGGGCGCACGGAAATCGCCGTAATAGATGCGGTCGTTTTCTATTGATATGTTGTTTTCGTCAAGCACTTCTAGGAAAGCGTCAAGTCTGTCAGAACTTTCGGGGTTATAGCGTGGACCTGATATATAATTGAATTTTCTGACGTTGTGTACTTTGATGAAATGCTCAGTAATTTCCTTCATGGCAGCGACATTGTCAATGCCTATATGGAACATATCGGGGACATCATTGTCGATACTCACCGCAGGAATACCTGCTTTTCTTATTCTGCTGAATATATTTCTGACGACAGGAGGGTGGTCAATGGTGTTGGTCAGGAGGATAGCCCCGTCAAATTCTGAAAAATCGGGGAGGTTGAATATATTGAATTCTCCCGTATCATGTCCCGGATTGCCGAGAGAGCCTATAAATGAAACGAATACAAAAATATCAAACGAACATTCTGCGGCAGATGATTTTATTCCGTTCAGTATTGAACTCTGGTAACTCTGGTCTATACTTGCGATAATTACTGCGATTTTGTACTTATTCACAGCATTGCACACTCCTTCTGAGTAAATTTCACTGATATGCAGTTTATTGATATATTACAGTTTTCCGATAAGGCAGAAAAATAAAAGCGAAAAAAAGCGTTACCTATATTGTACAATAAAATCAGAGAAAAATCAATAGTTTTTTGTGATAATTTTATTGTTAATTTATTGTTAACAAATACAGAATGCTTTTATGTAATTATTTTACGGCACAGCAATCAAAATTAACACATAAAAACTGTCGCCCGTTTTCGACAAAATCTGTCACAATGACAAAAATTCAGCCCAATATTGACAAATTCAAAAAATAATGCTATACTAACATCAGCAGGTACAACACTATAAAGACTGCGGAGGTTTTTTTAATGAGAAACATATGGCACGATATCAGCCCCAAAAGAATCAGCCCCGATAATTTTTATGCCGTTATCGAAATAGGCAAGGGAAGCAAGATAAAATATGAGCTTGACAAGGAAACAGGATTCATAAAAATGGACAGAATACTCCATACTTCCACCCATTATCCCGCAAACTACGGCTTCATACCCAGAACCTACTCCGATGACAACGACCCCCTCGATGTTCTTGTATTATGCTCCGAAAGACTTATGCCGCTAACTCTCGTCCACTGCTACCCCATAGGCGTTATAAGAATGCTCGACAATAACCACAGGGACGACAAAATTATCGCCATACCTTTCGATGACCCCAACTATAATATGTATATGGACATCGAACAGCTCCCCAAACACGTTTTTGACGAAATGACACACTTCTTTACCGTGTATAAGGAACTCGAAAACAAAACCACTGCCGTCAATGAAGTTGACCACGCAGAAGTCGCAAGGCAGATAATCGCTGACGATATAGAAAACTATATCGAAAATTTCTGCAAGTAATCAAAAAACTGAATAACGAAAGGAACTCTTATGACAGCTTCAAGTGAAAATTTATTCAGCAGCCAGCCAAGTGCTGCCCCAATTGGAATCATCGCAATGAACAGCGTTACCGAACTCGGTAACAAAATCAACAGTTACCTCGTTGACTGGTCCAAAAAAGCAGGCTACGAAACCGAAAGCTTCCTCATCGAAAGCGAATGCCCCAGATTTTCTTCGGGCGACGGAAAAGGCTTGATAAAGTCAACCGTCAGAGGAATGGATCTGTTCATAATAGTAGATGTCGGAAATTACAGCATAAAATATGACTATTTCGGAAATCAGAACTGTATGTCACCCGATGACCACTATCAGGACTTAAAGAGAATCATTCAGGCAGCAGGAGGAAAGGCTCACAGAATAAATGTCATAATGCCCATACTCTACGGCGGCAGACAGCACAGAAGAAATTACAGGGAATCACTCGACTGCGCCTGCGCTTTGCAGGAACTTGAAGCCATGGGCGTTTCAAACATTGTCGCATTCGATGCACATGACCCCAGAGTGCAGAATGCCGTTCCGCTTATGGGATTCGACAATGTAATGCCCACATATCAGGTTCTCAAAACCATGCTCAGGGAAATCAAGGGCGTAAGCTATACAAAGGACAAGTTCATGGTAGTATCCCCCGATGAAGGCGCACTCAACAGAAATATGTACTATGCATCAGTCCTCGGTGTTGAAATGGGTATGTTCTACAAGAGAAGAGATTACTCAACTATCATAAACGGCAGAAATCCCATTGTCGCTCATGAATATATCGGCAATTCCGTTGAGGGAAAAGATATTTTTGTCGCTGACGATATCATTTCATCAGGCGAATCAATGCTCGACCTCGCCTATGCACTCAAAGAAAAGAAAGCAGGAAGAATATTCACTTACGCAACATACGCAATCTTTACAAACGGTCTCGAAAAATTCGACAAAGCTTACAAGGAAGGCGTTATAGACGGTGTATTCGGCACAAACCTTACTTACAGAACTCCCGAACTCCTCAGCAGAGAATGGTTCCACGAAGTTGATGTGTCAAAATATATCGCATATTTCATTGAAGCAATAAACCATGAGGTTTCTATCTCAAAGATAATAGACCCGCATGAAAAAATAGAAGGTCTCCTCAAAAAATACGGCATGAAGTAATTTTCAAGGGCTGATTTCCTTTTTGTGAAATCAGCTTTTTTTCATATATATGTCCCTTTTTTGATTACAGAAACGAATATATCCTATATAGATATATTCATATATTTCCGGTATCTGATATACATATTACTCAAATGAAAAAAATTTGTAAACAATTTTATGTATATATTGACATTTTTTAAATATTATGATAAAATCTGTTTATAGTCTGTAACAAAATTGAAATGGTTAAACCTTTTTCATATTTAATCTTTAAGGAAAGGAGGAAAAAGAATGAAGTATGAATACAGGAACGCAGAACTTACAATCATACAGTTTGATACCGAAGATGTCATTACCACCAGCGATACTTCCTCAGGCATAACAGACATCACCGACCCCAAGGATAAATTCCTTGACCCGAACGAAACGTTACCTGTTAATCCATAAACCAAAGGAGGAATGAAAATTGCGTTTTGCAAAAAGAATGTTTGCCTCTGTAATGGCTGCCGCAAGTACCATTTCCACACTCGCAGGAACAGGTCTTTTTGAAGCCTATGCAGCAGGAAAGGCAAATGATGACATTGCTATAAATGTAAATCTCTCCGTAGTGTCAAGAGATACCCTCGGACTTGATTTGTATGCAAAGCTTGATGAAAATGTCACAGACCCCATACTTATATACGAAAACAAGGATTCAGGAGAAGATGAAGTACCTGTATCACTTACATATGATGAAAATACGGAGTCATATAAGGCATATATACCGATATCTGCCGAAAAAATGGCTGATACATATGTTTGCAGAATAGAATCAGACGGAAAAGTCCTTCAGGACAATATACAGTATTGTCTCGCAGAATATGCTATGACAATTGAGGAATCAACTCCGTCATTAACAGGCAATTTTATATATTCAATGCTCAATTACGGTGCTGCTGCACAGAAATATTTCGGCTACCGTACAGACAATCCCGCAAATGAGGAATTAGTTGCAGAAGATGCACTTAACCTCAATGAGGAAGGAATAGTTTCAAAAAGATACGTTGACGAGAAAAAACTCAAGGAAAACGGTCTTGTATATGAAACTTCAACACTCCTGATTGATGAAGAACTCGCCATGAGAGAGTATTTCACCCTCGCAGGCGAAAGCTATACACTCCCCGAAGATGTCACAGTAAACGGCACTCCCGCTGAGTTTGGTTCTAAGAAACTCGATGACAAAACTTATTACTATATCGACATCGAAAACGTTTCAATGGAGAATTTCGACGAGAAGTATGCAATAAAAATCGGCGGTGAAACCGTTGCCGAATATACCGTCAACGATTACCTTCTGCGTGCATACAGCGAAAAGAAAAACGATGACCTCGTTGAACTTGCAAGCAGACTCTATAAGTTCAGCAATGACCTTAAAGAATACCGTGAAAATAACAGCGCAGAAGATGTATATTACCTCGTAGGCTTTGAGGCGGGCGCAAATGTCCCCGAAGAAAGTATGGAAGATTTGTATATTCCCGATGCACAGATATACAAGGCAGGAAGAAAAATCTATACTCTCCCCACTCCCTATCTGAAAAATTCAACCTTCCTCGGCTGGTACTATGACAAGGAACTCACAAGAATGGCTGACAGAGATGACGTTGTTGACTGCAATATGGTTCTCTATGCAAGTATGTCAGGCGAGAACGTGGATATTCTCGACAACGCAGGCGGCGGCTATATATCATCAACAGATGTTGACAACGAAACTTTCTCCCTCGAAGTGTATGCCGAGAGCGAAGAAGCTATAAGAAAGAATCTCACAATCATGATTGCAGGCGATTCCGATGACGAAATTGAATACGATATAGTTGAAACCGGCGAAAACACCTATGCCGTAGTTCCGACTGAGGGCTGGGAAGAAAATGAAGTGTATCTGGCAAACCTGCCCTTCGGATATGAAGAAGTACAGTTTATCCATATGGGCGATATTCAGGATAAAAGCGTCGATACATACACAATCGTTACAAAACACAGAAATAAATTCGGCATTGAACTCAACAAGCACATGGCATTTATCAGCAAAGATGAAATATCCGACCTCACAGGCGGTGCTTTCAGCGACCTTGCAGAAGATATAGAAGGAAGCGAAAACGACCTCCTCAGTTCCCAGCAGGAAAATGAAGAAGTCGACAGACAGCAGGTAATCGTTCAGGACTTTGAAGACGGTACTTTCTGCTATGACAGTCCGCATCAGTTTCCCAATGACCAGATAGTAGCCATTTATGAAGGCGAAAGCCCCGAAAACTTACAGGGAAGTTCATATGATGACAGCGGCGTTGCATATGTCAAGATAACAGACTATGACGACAACAGCCGTACATACAGCTATACAGCCGCAAGCTTTGAAGAAATCATCAATATTCCCACAATGTACCCCATAAGCAAAAAAGATGACAAAGTACTCGGTGACGGAAACAAACTTACAGTATCCAATGAAGCATTGGAATATGACGAAGATATCAATGAAATGTTCAGAATAAATCCGATGTATGCACCTTCAAGCGGTGACTGGGTTGTACTCTGCGATATTGATAAAATCTTTTCACAGGCTGAAAAAGGTCCCGTAAACCTCACAGATGTTGAGTATGGTGTCATTACGGAAATCGGTTACAGGGATTCTGAAACCATTATTTCATATGAGCCTGCATCACTTGATGAATATGAAGAAAATATGAAATATCAGTATTCGGAAGTTGTTGATGTCGAAGCTCCGGAAGAAGGTGTTCAGGCGGCTGAGGAAGAACTTAAAAGACAGGCTGAAGAAAGCGGATTTATTGATGATACCGTTGACAGCCTCGCAGCCGCAATAGAAGCATCGGAAGAATTCAGCGAAGCCGCTGAATCAGACAGCGATGAAGAAATTGAACTCAATTTCGGCTTGCTTGATGAAACTGTAAAAATAGGCGATGAGAAAAAATCTTCATGGAAATTTGAACAAAAACACCTTAAAGTTACTCCAAGTATCAAATATGGAAAGAATCTCTCACATTTCTCGGATAAAAACGGCATAAGAGCAACTCTCGACATAACATTTGTCGGAGAATTTACAAATACAGAAAATAAAAACGGAAAGATTCTTGTAACGGCAAATGCGAGCTTTTCTCAGGAACTTATGCTTGAACATAATTTCAAAACCAATGTTCAGCTCAAATGGCCCAAGATTTTCGGCAAGGAAATTAAAATAATCCCCATAGGCATTAAGACTGCTCAGGCAAACATGGATTTCAAATTCGGAACATTTACCGATTTCTCCGCTGCTGCTACAATCAGAACAGTGAACGACAAGGAAATTCTTGACCTCACAAATATGAAAAAGGAAGACCTTAAAAAATTCGGTGAGAATTTTGTAAAGGAACTCGCAAAACAGTCAGCAGAAGAAAATCAATCATCAGAAGACAAAAAATCAGATGACAGCAAGTCCGATGATACCAAGACGGAAGATTCAGATGCCGCTCCCCCCGCAGATTCAGATGCCGCTCCTCCGGCAGGCGGTACAACAGAGGATTCAGATGCCGCTCCGACAGCAGATCAGAATGACAAGGAAAAAGAAAAGAAGAAAGAAGAAACAAAAGGTGTCATTGAAGATAAAGTTACTGATATGAATTCTCTTTCTGAAAGATATAAGAAAATGGTAAAGGATTCAAACGGCAAGGGCTGGGTTGAACTTTGCCGTGTAAAGGTAGCAGACATAGACATTTATTCATTCTATAAAATCGTCAATGTACACGCTCCTATCTATTTCACAGTTGAAGGCTGCTTCTATCTTGCAGCAGGCATTACATTCCAGTTCGGCTATGCAAAAGGCTGGAATATATGCGTCGATTTCCTGAGACACAGCGCAAATGCATCAGCTTACGATATAGAAAAGGCAAATATGAAATTTGATGCATATGTAATGGGTACAATCGGAATAAAGGCAGGATTCACATTCTGTCCGAGAATAAACGTCCTTTCGGATAAACTGCTCTACGCAGGATTCAACCTGTATGCAGGACTGAAATATCAGATATGGGGCTATTTCTATTACCACCTTGAATGGGAGGCAGGAAAAGACCTGAAACAGGACTATTGCGGTGCTATATACATGGAACTTGCAATATGTGCAGATATACGCTTTACAACACAGTTACTTGACAGTAAAAAACTCATAGCAGTCGCACCTATATGGAGCGATGAATTCAGAGTATGGGACTACGGCGAAGAATGGTCACCATATGAATTTGTCCCCATGGACGATGAAAAACTTGAGTTTGACATGATTAAAACAAGAACTATGAAGCTTCCGAATGACATTTATGATATGAACCGCCTCAATATGACATCAGGCGAACTCAAAATGATGAATGTAATGACAGAAGCAGACGCAATTAAAGACAGCGCAAAACGTGAAAAATATCTGAACGAACAGTTTGAAAATGCATACACAATCACATTCTCAAATGATGCGTTCTCATACAATCCGCTCACAAATACGGTTACAGTATCAGGAAGCTCAAACAGTGATGAAGATGTAACAATGGTTATAACTTACAGAAGAAGCACCACTGTTTCCAACAGATTCAAGCGTGTTCTCAAAATTCACTGGGAACCCTATGACTCGGCAGCTATCTACTTTGTAGGTGAAAACGTTCACGAAACCTGCGTAAGAGCAAATGCAGGCGATGCAGTGGAATGGCCCGCTGACCCCACAAGACTCGGTTATATCTTTGACGGCTGGTTCGATGAAAACGGTGATAAGTTCGGCTTCCCCGCTACATATCCCAAGCTCGAAAAAGATATAGTATATACAGCAAAATGGACACCGGCTCCTTCAAAAATCTCAGCAGTAAACGTATATATCCAGCGTCTGCCTCTCGGCTCTGAATATGACCCGTTTGAGTATGAACTGATTGATTCAACAAAACCCGAAAAGAAAAAGACCTATATCCTCGCAGAAGATGTACAGGCTCTCAGAAAATACTATGACAGCAACGCATACTTCAACCCCAATGAGGATTTCAGCGGCTGCGCTTCACTCAAAAATGTCACAAAAGACGGAAACAGCAAGGAAATCCGTACAAACGATTTAGTTGAACTTGCAGATATACTTCCGCTCATCAATATCCCTGAAGGATTCTCAGTAAATACAGCATTCTCAACAGATTCAGTAAATATCCGTCCTGACGGCTCAGATACTTTTGACATCTACATCGAGAGAAATCTGTATCCTCTTACAATATTCGACAGCTCAGACGAGGGAAAAATGTTCAATGTAGGTATGGTATACGGAACACATCTTAACGAATTTATCCCCGACCTTACATCAAAGAACTGCGAATTTATAACATGGACAACAGAATTTGACGACAGCAACAAGTACATGGGCGCAAAGGAAACATCACTTCAGGCAAGACTTACATATCTCTCAAATAAATTTACAGTAGTATATGATGTTCCGCTATATGATGAGGCGATCGGAGGATTTAAAGGCTGGTCAGGAAGTGAGGCTACATACAGACTCATATTCTCAGCAGAAGATAATGACAGAATAGCATTGTCTGATATACTCCAGAAACTTTCACAATATACACTCGTTCAGAACAGCAGCGGCGGATACAGCATAAAAGATGCAGTATTTGTACTTCCTGACGGAACTTGTATACCGTGTGAGTTCTCGTTTGATGATGTTGACAGTCTCGACGGCGAAAATGTAGTCGTACATGACAATACAATCCTTAAAGTCAGCGGAAGAGAAGAAAAACTTGACTACGCTTCATACCAGCTTGAATACTTCTTTGAAGACGAGAACGGCGAGTTTGTAAACAATATGTTCGACGACGAAAAAGAAGAATACGACAGGTCATCACACCCTGTATGCAAGTATGGTGAAGATGTGCTTGCAAGTGAAATGGATATTTACAGCTCCGATGAAATGAAAGAAAAACTCAGAGGTCTCGGATATGAATTTGACCACATTGAGTTCAACGGCGAAACTGTAAGCGGTGACGTAGTATGCACAGCAGACGAAACACATAAGAACGCAAGCATAAAGGTATATTACAAAATGCTCCCCGAAATAAAGATAACATTTGTATATCCCAATGAAAGCGTTACAAAACAGTTCACAGGAGAAGAAATAATAAACACACCTTCTATGGAAGAATTAAAAGAAATCCCCGCAGGCACTTTTGAAGGCTGGACATGGGACGAAATTAAAAATTCCAAGGGAGAAGTTATTCTCGCAGCTCAGACAGAACCTACTGACGACCTCAGCGCAGTAAGAGAGGCTATAAGCACTCTCCTCAGCAATAAAGTCAGAAAAGTGAGATTAAACAGTGTATGGGCTGAGTAAATCCACATTATCATAAATCTTTTCCTTAAAGGACGGTTCGGCTTTGAAAAAGTCGGACTGTCTTTTTATACAAAAAAATTATTTTTTATGTCCCTTTTTGCACTGCTGAAACGAATATAAAAGCATAAGGAGAGTTTAAAAAGCATTTGTTAATTATTATAATAAATAATTTGCTTGAAATTTATTCTGAATTATGGTATAATAATATTGTTTACAGGATTGATAAACAATCAAGAGGTGCATTATGAGAAAAAAAATAAAAATCCCGTCACTCATTCTGAATGTGTCAATTGCAATGACGGCAGTTCTTTCTCTGGGGAGCGTTTCCGCATCAGCAGTCGAAACACCATTTATCCCCTATGATGAATCAGAATATGAGAATACAACAGTAAACTGGGAAGAGTTTACTTACGTCGAAGAAGGAGAAAACAGCGCAGAATCAGAGGATATCCTCCCTTTCATTCCCGAAGATGAGGAAAATATTGTAGAGGTGAATCCCGATAACGATTCAAAAAGTACACAGACAACTTCTGCAACAACAGTGAGTACCACAACAGTTTCAACAGAAACGAAAACTACATTGGAAATTTCTGTGACATCAGCCGTTTCAGAAACAAAAGTTCTGTCATCAAATGCCTTAACATCATATGTATCCGAAACAGAATCCCCGACAACTACCGTTTCACAGACAAAAACTTCATCTGCTTCAATTATGAACACAAATAACCCCGCAGACAATAATTCAGGTATGAATCCGATTGCTGTCGGTTCAGTTGCAGGTGGAATATTGCTTGCAGCCGGCATAGGATTTGTCGTATTGAAAAAGATGAAAAATTAATAAAAAATTAATTTTTTAGTCAATCTCTTGAAATTATTGATATTATATGGTATAATATATGCAGGGGATTGCACTGAGATTAATGTCATATGTGCGTTAAACATGAATCTAAGGAGGAATCTACAATGAAAGGCAAAAAAACAAAAAGACTCACAGCGGCTATGCTCACAGCCGTAATGGCTGTTTCAGCAGCACCGATTACAGGCTCAGTTGTTGACATATTCGGAGGAAATGCAATTACTGCATCTGCTGCCGGATATGAAACATATACGGGTTTTGCAACAAGAGTTACAGATGAAGACGGAAATACATATTCAGTTTTCAAAAGTTCTTTCGAGTATGACGAGAAGCTTCAGAAATACAAAGCCCCCTGCTATTTAAGAGAAAATGATACCAATACCGCTTATATTCGCCTTGGCAGAATCTATGTTACAGATGATATTGAAAGTCCTAAGGCTACAGGTTCATTTATTGATGATGAGAGCTATAAGACAGATGAGCGTTTCAAAGGAGTCGCTGATGATAACTTCGGCTGGCCCCATGAAGACCTTGAATTAGCCGACAATACACCCGGTACATATTTCTATTGCATATATGACGGTCAGGTATGGTTTACCAATAAGGAAAAGGACAGACTTTGGCGTTATGATGACAACGGAGACAGAGTGTATTATCGTCAGAATAACAGCTATTCATCTTCTCCGAGAATATATTACGGATACGAGGAATTTAAAGTTGACAAAAATTCGGGACTTGAAAAATTCAACGACTCGGAAAGCGGATATGCAATCTTAAATGCTTTTTCAGAAACACAGCTTCAGGCAGGAGTTGATTCAGCCCCCGCAAATCCTGAGGACAATTTAATCAACACACACATAAATTTTGTGATTAATGATGACATAACATTCACAAAGGGCATTGATATAACTGATGGACGTAATGTTGAAATAATTAATGCTGACAGAAACAAAAAAGTTTTCGGCGGAGATTCTGTAAATATTTTCCGCATAGGCGAAGGCAGCAACGTAGTTCTGAGAGAGTTTGTCCTGTCAAACGGCTATGCCAAGGACGGCGGAGCAGTTTACAATGAGGGCGACCTCTATATGTATGGCATGGCAATCATGGATTCCAAGGCAGTAAGCGGTGGAGCTATATATAACGCTAAGAATGCAAACCTTAAAATGTTCACAACCGAGCGGAGGGCTGTTTACATCGGAAATTGTGAGGCAAACTACGGCGGCGGAATATATAATGAAGGTGTCGCTTATATAGATGCAGGTTCATATGGTCTCAAGATTGAAATAGCTGACTGCTCAGTAACAAGAAACGGTGGTGCAATCTTCAATAATGGTGAACTCCATGTTTACGGCATCCATACAAAAATTTACAGAAACAAGGCAACTACCCCCAATGACGAAAGTTCGGAAAATCAGGGCGGCGGTATCTATAACTCAGGTCTTGCCTATGTCCACAATGCACAGATTTCCAATAACCACGCTGACAACGGCGGCGGCGGCATCTATAACTCCTCCGAACTCCACCTCGACGGTGCAAAGATAACAGGCAACTACGCAACAGAAAAGGGTGCAGGTGTCTATGCATCTGCTAAGGTGTGCCTTGACGGTGCGCTCAATATCACAGGCAACAAGATAGTGGACAATTCAGTAAACCAGACCCAGAAGATAAAAGACAGCAACATCTATATTGATACATATGCTTCAAACGGTGTCGTAAACAAGACTTATCTCCTTATTGAAGACCCCGACAACACAGGCACTGGTATCCACGGCAGTGCTATGGGTGTTACAATCGCTGACGGTGTTCGTGATTTCACTACAAATTACAGCAAAATACATGAAGGCGTTGACCCGTCAACATATTTCTCTTCCGATGACCCCGACTATGATGTTATATGGAACAAGAAACAGACAGAAGCTACTCTCGGTCAGCAGAAAGTTGAAAGACTTGCAGGTACTACCCTCAGCCTTGAAGGCGAAATCTGCATAAACTTCCATATGCAGCTTGAAGACAGTATCCTTAAAGACAAATCCGCTTATATGGAATTTGCAGTACCTACCGGAAATGAGGGCGAGTACGAAATCCGCAAGGTTATGGTAAGCGATGCGACAGAATATAAGAATGCAGGTCAGACATACTATACATTCAAGTGCAGAGTTCCCGCAAAAATGATGTCTTCCGTTGTAAGGGCGCAGCTCGTCTACAATGAAGGTCTCAAAAAAGGCAAGGACTATACATACAGTATCAAGGACTATGCACAGAGCATCATCGACAACGATAATGACATTGAAGAATATGAGAAAGCTACTCCCATGATGGAGGCTATGCTCAACTACGGCGCATATGCACAGGTTGCTTTCAACTATAATACAGACAATCTCGCCAATGAATACTGCGAGAAGAAACCCGATATTGATGCAGCAGTTTCCGCTCTCAAAAAATGGGATTACAAAAACTACAAGAAAGAAAATCTCCCCGAAAACATTACATATGTTGATTCTACTCTTGAACTCGATTCAATGGTAAATCTCAGAATGTACTTCAACAGTTGGGACGAAATCAACGCAGAACTCACTTCTTACGGCGTAACAAGAAAGTCAGGCGGCACAGGCGACTATCTTAAATATATCACATTCGACAACATAAAGCCCAATGAGTACGACCAGATACTTGACGTAAAAATAAACGGCGATTACAGCATAAAATACTGCCCGCTTACATCTTGCTACAATGTACTTACCAAGAATTTTGCAGAAAGCAAGAAGAACGTTGCAGCAGCACTTTATGAGTATTATGTTGCAGTAAAGGACTATGCACTCAGCGTAACAGCTAATGCATAATGAAGGGAGGATTTTAACATGAATGAGAAGAAATATGTAACACCCGAAATGGAAATCACAGGTTTTGATGTTAAGGATATCATCGCAACAAGCACAGAGGAAGATACAGGAACTACTCCGTGGTCACTCATCGATACTCCTTTCTACCCCTTAGGCGGCTAATTATGTCAAATTGGCGGACAGTACGAAAGTATTGCTCGCCAATTGAATAAAGATATGCTTTTGTTCAATATGCATATGTTTTTTGATTTTTTGTATTCGTCTTTGTATTATTCATATAAATACTGAGTTGCTTTTCGGATATACAGTCTGTGAGTATTATGTTGCAGTAAGAACCATTAACTCATATGACCACGCATAAAAGGAGGTTTTTAAGATGAAAGAAAAGAAGTATATTACTCCTGATATGGAAGTAATACCTTTTGCGGCAAATGATATCATAACAACAAGCGACACAATTGTTTCATCAAGCGAATGGACAGTCAGCGATACACCTTTTGTTTCTATTGACGGTGACCTGTTCCATTAAACCGAGTATAAAAAAAGAAGCCCCTGATTTCAGGGGCTTTCTTTTTTGAATTTAATTATAATTAAATTTTCGTCTTTATAGTTGTAATTTATTTTGTCGGCAAGTTTTTTAATAAGCATTGAAGAAAGTTCGTCACCGTCAGAAAAAGGATTGTACTGCAAACCGTGATAAGTTATTGTCAGTTTTGAATTTCCTGTTATTTCTGAGTATTCAAGCGTTACATTTATGGGGAAACCGTTTTCGTGATGCACTATAAACGGAACTATATTCTGGAATATGATTTCTTCCATAGAGAGGCGGAAATTTCTTGCAATAATTTTATTTGAAGATGCACCCGCACAAAATTCAGAAATTTTTTCATCATACTGATATATACTCACATCTTCATTTTCGATACTGAGGGAAAGGGTCTTTATGCGGTTTATAAAGACTTTTGTCTTTTCCTTCTGAGGGTGTGAGAAAATCTGTTCGGGAGAACCTTCTTCATATATGCCGCCCTCGTCCATATAGAAAACACGGTTTGAAACGTCTTTGGCGAACTGCATTTCATGTGTCACAATCATCATAGTCATGCCATCATCAGCGAGTTTTCTTATAACAGAGAGAACCTCTCCGACCATAGTCGGGTCAAGAGCAGATGTAGGCTCATCGAAAAGTATAATTTCGGGCTGCATGGCGATAGCTCTTGCGATAGCGACTCTCTGTTTCTGACCGCCTGAAAGTTCATCGGGAAAACTCATGGCCTTGTCCTCAAGACCGACACGTTTCAGGAGAATCATAGCATTTTCACGGGCATCTTCCTTTGATTTTTTCAGGAGGTTTATCGGGGCTGAGGTAATATTGTCTATGACATTGAGATTTGAAAAGAGGTTGAAAGACTGGAACCCCATCCCCATTTTACGGCGGACTTTGTTTATATTGCATCTGAAATTAGTTATATCCTCGCCGTCAACGAATATTTTTCCC
>ODAI012264809.1_pt1 | contig 35498 bp, 34 predicted proteins | sample 1539321 | NCBI WGS metagenome assembly ODAI01 (sample SAMN02144231, study PRJEB22623) | gut metagenome | biome: sheep rumen | host: Ovis aries | place: New Zealand
AAAGGTTGATAATCTTTTTTCTTGAATCGGGGGATGGCAGTAGTTTTTTGCGAGGCAAGGAACGTAGCCGAAGCGAAAAACGAACGGACATCGGGGGAAATCGTGGGAGGACAGTAGTTTTTTGCGAGGCTAAGAATCAGACGTACAGAGTGTGGACGTTTTCACAACGCCCACACTCACAAGAAAGTAATTATCTACTTAACAACCCAAGGGACTTGACGGTCTATAACCGATGACATATAAACAACACGCTATCATCACCTGAAGCAACTGGTGGTGCCCATTGCGGTGAGAGCCGCTGTGAGGATGCTGATGGCAATCTGAATGATGGCCTTCCAAAGTTCCTTATTCTTCATGTCTCCTCATTAACTTTACGGTTCTTCAGATTCGTTTCCGCCTGTTGGCAGACCTCCGCCTCCCGTGTTGGTGCTGGTGCCCGTTCCGCTGTTGTCGTCAGCGTTCTCAGGGTCTTCCACTGTGCCGTCGTCAGCTGAGGTCACGCGCTTCACCTCGTTGCCGTCGCGGTCATAGCAGGTGATGAGAATGGATGTCTGTTTCAGCTCGTCCTTCAGCTCCACCGAGGGGGTGAAGATGATGCGGCGGCTCTTGATGAGGCCGGTCTTCACTTTGTTCACGTCCTCCACCGACTTGGAGCGGAGACCGAAACGCATGGTGCCCAGCCCGGGGAGAGCCACCGAGTGGCCTTCCGTGGCCCATGCCTTAATCACTTCGCCAGCTGCGTCCCAGCAGGCCTGCATCACTCCCTGGCTCACTCCCGAACGGAGAGCTGCCTCGCGCACCACCTTCTTCTGGTCGAGGCTGGTGTAGAGTTCGGGTTTCAACACGTAGCGGTAAACGCCAGGGTCATTCTCGTTGTTGGTAAACTTCAGCAGTCGTTCCACTGCCTTCACTTTAAGTGCCATAATAGCTAAAAAAAATTTTTTGGTGTAGAAAATTTTTCTTTCTTCTTAAAGCCTTCTTCTTAGTCCTGTTTTCTGCGGTTTCGTAATGAAAATTTTCCTTGTGCACTTAGAAAAATTTTTTTCATAGTTATGCCGCAAATTTAGCTGCTCAATGTCTGTCTTGCAACTATGTTGCAAAGTTACGACATTTTTTTTAATTATCCAAACAAAAGCAGATTATTTTTCTAAAAATATGAATTTTCTCAGAAATCCACATTCCGTCTCTAAACCCATACCAATGGTCCATAACCTATAAACCCATCACCACCCCTAAAAGCCGTGAAGTTATGCACTTATGCACTTATGCACTTTTGACATTTGAATGTTGGAAAAACTTGAAGAAGGAATTTTATTAAATAATTATAATTATTTAATAACTTATTTAATTTAAAATATCCCTTTCATCCTGTACCCTACGTTTCCTAATATGGAAAAACGTAAATGTCAAAAGTGCATAAGTGCATAAGTGCATAAGTTATGGGAAAATGACGATGGTTTTATCCTGACAAATGTGACTGTGCAGATATGTGATGAAGTAGGAATTGCTAATAAATCTTAAAAACGTACGCTTCTTGCAAAACTTTTCGACTATCAACTCTTCACCTTTCAGCTTTTGTTTGTACCTTTGTACGCCATGCTGAAGAACAGGCCTCCCCATGGAGGGAGCTAAACGATTTTGATTTCTGCAAAAAGATGAAGACTATGGTTAAAAGATTATTGGGCATCATCATGCTGCTTGCCACAGCCCTCTCCGCCACCGCTCAGGCCTACTCATTCAATGGGAAAAAGTACGATTGGAAGTGGGAAACGTCGAACGGCACAAAGGAAACACCTTCCTTTTCCCTTTTCCTGGGTATAACAACTACCACGGAACAAGTTGGATCTATCACGCTGTATATGAACAAAAAATGTGAGGTGGCATTAATAGCAGGTGAGACTGCCGAATTCCGTATGGATGATTACCGCTTGACAAAAGATGGCAAAACTGCATTATTGGGGTTGAAACAGGTGGATGAATTTGAATTGTCCTTCAGTGACGACGGAGAGGTTCGTGTGTTTATCAGTTACATCATTGGAGGCGAAAGTTACATCATCGAGGCTACAGAACTATCTGCCCGTCAGAACAAGGAAGTAATTGACTGGGTGAAGGGTGGAGCCCAACCGTCGGTGCCGGAAACCACATTTTATTGCCGTGACTTTGAAACCAACCTGTCCTCACAGCCAGATGCCGCGTGTGGGGTTGTTTACATCCATGACAGCGAGAAACGTGTCACCCACGAAACAGCCCCCGGGCCCCAAGCCTGTAAAAGAATCAACAAACAGGCCTATGGACTCGGCGGCAGCTACACCACCACGCTCATGGCTTATCCCAAAGCGGGTTATGTGCTGGACGGATTCGTCAAGGCAGAGCAATATGTTCCGGGGAAGGACATGACGCCGTTCTATCTGCGAGACACTGACGGACGCATCAAAAAAGGCGGTGCAACCTATCTGCTCGGCACGGCAACTGAAAAGGACAAGAGCAGCGGTGACCCGATGAAAAAGGCTGGATACAAATTTCAGGCGCAAGCCAAGACAAACCTCTGTGCCGTCTTCCGCGAGGCCATCAGCAGGACCATCTACAACAATCAACCAGGGAATCTCTATAAGAAAATAGCGGCTCAGGATGCACAGGATGCCGACAACCTGATCATCCATGGGCCATTGAACGAGCGTGACATCATGTACTTGCGCCAACTGTGCCTTACCGAGAACCTGGTTCGCATCGACCTTGGCAATGCCACCATCGACGAACTGCCGTATGCTGCATTCCGCGGCACAGGCCTCTATGAAATCAGGCTTCCGCAAAGGGGGTTGAAACGCATTGCGGATAACGCCTTTGCAGGATGCCGTAGCCTACTTTCGGTCACGCTGCCTCCACAGGCCGAGGTGGGGGACAATGTGTTCCTCAATAACTTCAGCAAAGACCTCAAAGTGGATAACGACAATGGTGCGATGGGGCATTTTGATGAGCTTCCTCAGCCTCCTCTCTCTGAGCGTACGGACTATGTGACAACGGCCGAGACCATGCCGTCTTTCCCAGGCGGAGAAACGGCCATGCAGGCTTTCGTGGCCGAAAACATGCGCTATCCTGCTTTGGCACAGGAAATGGAAATAGAGGGAAGGGCAATTGTGGAATTTGCGGTGGAGAAGAATGGACGGAGAACCAGTGTCAAAGTCCTGAAGAGTCCCGACCCTTCGCTCAACAAGGAAGCCATCCGCCTCATCAAGGCCATGCCCAAATGGATTCCCGGGAAAAATGGAGGGCAGCCCGTCACCGTGCGGATGACCGCCATTGTCAACTTTCAGCTGCCTTGAAAGCCTCCCCCGTTGTACCCCTCATTCCGCTTGCACTGATGGCTCTCGCCTTTCATCGTCCTCCACGCTCCCCCTCAGAAGGAAGACAGGATGAGGCTCAAAGCGATTTTTTTTGTTCAAAGGCAGAGGATAGACTACCAAATCTTGATGTCTTCCGAATGGTACTCGCTGCCGGGGTTCTTGGGCAGCTGCATGTAGTCGCCATAGCGGTAGGACAAGCACTTCTCCGCCTCCTTCATGATGGGGGCGGTGGAGTGCTCATATTTCACACGCCGCACGGGCAAGTAGTCCTCCTTTGCGCTCTTCTGAAAGTAAGGGATGCCTAACCCAAAGTCATAGTACTTTGTCTGAAACACCATCGCCAAGCCTCTCAATAGCGGGAAGATGATGTGGCGGTGGAAAGCTGCCCATGCACGCACTTTTCCCATCACGGCAGCAGGGTCCTTTGCCGTGCGCATCATTTTGTAAGCATGTCCAAATGTGGCGTTCGACAAACGGTGAATCCACAGTGGAATGCGCTCTAAGGGGAAGATATCGACCCAGATGCCATGCTCCTTCCACACCTTGTCGTAACCATTACGCTCAAACAGTTCGCTGTGGCGGTCTCTCACCTTCGCAAACTGGAAGAAGTAATTGGGGTCGGTGGTGTGCCATTGCAGCGCCAAATGTGGAGGCAGTTCTTGGGGCAGAATCCTCATGAGCCGTTCAAAATCGGGACGCAGCATTTCAATGTCGAGGTCATCGTCCCATGGGATGAATCCCTGATGGCGCACGGCTCCCAGCATGCTTCCACCCGACAGCCAATAGGGGATGTTGTGCCGCTGGCAGATGGCATCAATCACCTGCAGCACCTCCAGCATCCGCTCTTGCATTTGCCTTGTCAATGAGCCTTCGGGGTTATACTTGGCTCGCAATTCTTTAGCGTCAAAACCTATGCTGTTCATCTTTCATCTTTTGTCTCTCTTTCCTTCCCGTTCGTTTCCTGTTTTTGGGGTTAATCAGTTGTGGTGTGTGTGCCGATGAGTAATTGCTGGGCAAACTCCCAAATGACGATGCCTGCAGTGGTGCTGACATTGAGTGAGTGTTTGGTGCCAAACTGGGGAATTTCGATGCATCCGTCGGAAGCTTCTACCACGTCTTGATGCACCCCTTTCACCTCGTTGCCAAGGACGATAGCGTATTGGGCATTGGGGTGTGTCGAGGAGAGTGCTTGCAGCTGAGTGTGAAGCGTTTGGAGGGGGATGGAACCTTCACATTGTTCGATGGCATAAACCATGTAGCCCTTGGCCTTCAAATCATGAACAGCTTCGAGGGCTGAGGGAAAATGTGTCCACGCCACGGTGTCCTCTGCACCGAGGGCTGTTTTGTGAATTTCGGCATGAGGGGGCTGCGCCGTGATGCCACACAGGCAGATGGCTTCCACCCTAAAGGCATCGGAGGTGCGGAACACACTGCCTACGTTGTACATGCTTCTCACATCGTCTAAAACGACAATCAGGGGCATCTTTTTCGATGCCTTGAACTCTTCGGCGTTCATTCGCCCCATTTCTGTGATTTTCAGCTTCCTGTTCCTCATGGTAGTCTAAGAATTGTCAATCGCTTCCGTTATCAAAATTTTTTGTGAAACCTGATGCATCCATCCTTACATTTGTCCCGATTCTATCAGCAGGATGGCTCGTTCAGTCAGTCGGTCATCCACGTCGGGGTCATATTCTTTCTTCAAGCTGGCTCCAAAAAGAGAGGCGAAAGCATTGTAGAAGCCAGCCTTGAAGGAACCCATGTACTTCTTAATCAGTTCGTAGCCCGTCATGTCGCACTGGCGGTCGATGAGTTTGATGAGCAATTTCCCTTGCGCGAAGGTGAGCTTTTTCAATTTTGGGTAATAAATGGCTTTCAGTTCCTTCTCCTGCTGCTTCAAGTAGGCATCCTTCTCCTTTTTTGTCGGCAAAGAGTCCATGTGGGCAATCGTCTTGTTCACCGTTTTCTGAATTTCGCAGGCAAGGGGATAAACCTTCTTGATGTTGTTGGCTATCTTGTAATACTTTTTTGCCTGTCGTTCGTTTTTGAAGACCAGTTTGCCAAACACGTAATAGTCGGCAAACAGATAGCTTGGTATGCGCTCACCGTCATACTCCACCATGCCGGTGTAATAGACCCCGTGAGAGAAAATCGGTTCTCCCGTCATGGCACGGTCTGTGTCCGCATCGGCTTTCACCGTCTGCGCCCAACAGGTGTGCGCTGTCATCCAGCCGAGTAGGATGAATGCTACCGTAATGACCATATTGTGATAAGTGCGAACCATTTGGGAGGTGATTATGAATGAAGAATGACTATTCATGTCAAAAAAACGTCTGCAAAAGTAGCAAGAAATCTACACATAGACTCTCATTTCAACTTTTATAACATTCTTTTTTGCATTTTTTACCTTTTCGGGGGCCTTTTTCTCTCTTAAAAACACGTTGGAGCAATGCACTTCTATTGCCCGGGGAGTGCTCTGCTACTCCCTCGCATGTATGCTCTAAATGTGGAAGCGAGGTACATGCGAGGTACATGCGAGGTACATGCGAGGTACTATAGAGGTAAATTTTGGGTGCAAAAGAAGCCCCTGCGCTTCCAACTTGGGCACCGACTTCGGAATCAACCAGCAGTGCGCTTGGGGAAGGTTGGGGCTTGTATCTTTTCAGAAGGGCATCATGAGGTGTGAGTGTCATCGTTTTTGCCTGTCTGAAGGATATTTGTGGTTTGTTTTATCATTTGTGGGGGCAAAGTTAGCGTTTTTGGACTATTTAGTTGTATGTTTGTTGGAAATTCTTTAATTTTGTGGCAGATTTTAACATTAAATAAAGATTTTATGACTTTTACGGAGCGTGCATACCCCATTTTTGAGCAGGCTATTGCTGCCTATCATGTGTATGACAACATCGATCAGAAAGAAGAGAATCCATACCCGATAGGCACTATTGAACATGACTTGTACACGAAAAATTGGATTGACACGGTGCAGTGGCATTTCGAGGACATTGTTCGCGACCCTCAGATTGACCCCAAAGAAGCTCTGGTGCTGAAACGGCGCATCGACAAGAGCAACCAAGACCGTACCGACCTGGTGGAGAAGATTGACTCATACTTTTGGACAAAGTATAAAGACATCGCGGTGCAGGAGAATGCCACCATCAACACGGAGAGTCCGGCATGGGCAGTGGATAGACTGTCAATTTTGGCACTCAAAATTTACCACATGAAGGAGCAGGTGGAGCGACCCGATGCAAGCGAAGAGCACAAGGCCAAGTGCCGTCAGAAACTGGATGTGCTGCTCGAACAGCGCAAGGATCTTTCGACAGCCATCGACCAACTGCTTGAAGACATCGAGGCTGGGCGGAAATACATGAAAGTGTATAAGCAGATGAAGATGTATAACGATGCAAGCACCAATCCGGTGCTGTATGCGAAAAAGTGATGCCTCAGCCGCCGCGCGCAGGGGGCTGCCAACTGATTGCTTTTCTGCTTCGAGAGGCATACTAAACAAAACGAAAAACAATGAGAATCGGTTTTGACGCCAAGCGTCTCTTCAACAACTTTACAGGCTTAGGAAACCACAGCAGGACCACCATCGACATCCTGACGGAAGAGTTCCCTGAGCATGAATATTGGCTCTACACACCCAAAGTGAAGCTGAACGAGGTGACGCAGCCCTACATGGAGAAGAAGGGATGCCGGGTGATGAAGCCTGAGGGAGTGATGCGAGGAAGCGCATGGCGCAGCTATGGACTGGTGAACGACATGAAGCGGGATGGCATTGAGGTGTTCCACGGACTGAGCAACGAAATGCCGGTAGGCTTGTTCCATTCGGGCATAGCGTCGGCGGTAACCATTCACGACGTTGCCTTCAAAACCTTTCCCGACATGTACCACTGGCATGACCGCAAGATTTATAATATGAAATGGCAGTATGCCTGCAACCATGCCGACCGAATCATCTGCATCAGCGAATGCACTAAGCGCGATGTGCTGGATTTTTATAATGTGCCCGAACATAAGGTGGATGTGGTTTATCAACCCGTAAACCCTATCTACTACCGCCCCATGGAGAAAGACGAACAGCCTCCCTACATGCTGTATGTGGGAGCCATCAACTCCCGAAAAAACCTCCTGGGCATTGTGAAGGCGATGGAACTGATGCCGAAAGACCTCCGCATGCCTCTGATGGTGGTGGGCGACGGTGGCTCGTACAAGCAGGAAGTGAAGCGATACATTGCCGAGCACGGAATGGAGCACCTTTTTATATGGCCCCACATGGTTTATAGCACGGAACTGCAGCGTCTCTACACCAATGCACAACTCTTCATCTATCCCTCCTTCTACGAAGGCTTCGGACTTCCCGTCGTGGAGGCACTCTTGTCGGGATGCCCCGTGGTGACCAGCAATGTGAGCAGTCTGCCCGAAGCTGGTGGACCCTGGGCGCAAAAGGCTGACCCCAACAGTCCTGAAGATATCTGCGACAAGATGGTGAAGCTGCTCACCGACTCCGCGCTGAGGCAGCAAAGCATTGAGGGTGGCAGAGCATACGCCATGGAAATGTTCAACCCCCAGCTGTTGGCACGCCAACTGATGGGGATATATGAAAAAATCAGGTGCTGACCGGTTGAGGCTAAAGGCCAACGCGGGTCTTGGCTACTCAAATATATGTTCATTCTACAATAAAAATAACGATATGAATTTTCTGGATAGAAACGAGTTTAATTTTGAGCCTTCGCAGAAGGTGAAAGATGCTGTTAAAAACTTTGACCCCAAAGAGCTGTGCTTCTACACACGCATCTACGACCAGGGGAAGAAAAGTGTGGTGTCTGTGAAACTTTCGGAAATTTATGGCGTGCCCGAAGAGCAGGTGCTGTTGGGGTATGGCGGTGAGGAAATACTGAAATCTACCGTGCATTATTATCTGAAGAAAGGTGAGAACCGCACCATCTTGATTCCTCAGTTCTCGTGGTGGTACTACAGTTCCATTGCAGAAGAGGTGGAGGGAAAGACTGAGATGTACCCACTTTATGAATTGGACGACACGTTTGCATATCATGTGGATGAGGTGATTGAATACACCAATCGTATCTGTCCACGCTTGTTGTTACTGGCCTCGCCCAACAACCCAACAGGTAATAGCTTGTCCAGCGAGGAGATTGGCCGCATCATGGAGAATATTCCCGAGGAGACAATGGTGCTGGTTGACGAGGCGTATGCCTCTTTCATCACAAGCGACATCGACTACATCGCTCCGTTGGTGAACAAATACAAGAACCTCATCATTTCGCGCACGCTGTCCAAATTCTATGGCTTGCCAGGACTCCGCATGGGTTTCGGATTCATGGGCGCAGGGCATCAGAAGTTCTTGAAGTATGCTAACAAGTATCTGGGCTACAATCGTTTCAGCGAGGCTGTGGCTCTGGCTGCATTAGATAGCGATGAACACTACCGGAAGGTGGCCGACCAGATGGAATGGGGGCGCCAACTCTACAAAAAGGAACTGGGTTCCCTGCCTGGTTTCAAAGTCTATAAGAGTGTGGCCAACTTCATTCTCATCAAATACCCCATTGCTATGAAGGAACCACTGCAAAAGGCTATGGCCGAAGAGCAGTACAAGATTAAATTCATGGGCGATCCGGGATTGGAGTCTTGCCTGCGCATCACTTTGGGGAGGCCAGAACAAACACAGGTGGTGTGTGATATCATCAAAAAAGTTTTCCAGGACGCTAAACTTTAACGACAAAAAGCATGAAAGCTGTCATTCTTGCGGCAGGCATTGCTTCACGCCTCCGTCCTCTCACCAACGACCGTCCTAAATGTTTGTTGCAGATAGGCGACAGGAGCCTCTTGCAGCGTTCTGTAGATGCGCTCCTGCAGCAAGGCGTCAAGGAGTTTGTGGTGGTTACAGGTTACAGAAAAGAACAAATTGAAGCGTTCCTCAAGCAGCAATACAAGGGTGCGTCCTTCACGTTTATATTTAATGAGCGGTATGCATCCACCAATAATATCTATTCACTCTATCTGGCCCGACCAGAAGTGGAAGGACAGGAAATACTCCTGCTGGACAGCGACATTGTGTTCGACCCCCTGATTGTGGAACGGTTGCTTGGCTCGGATCATGGGAATGTGCTTGCATTGAACAGGCATCCCCTGGGTGAGGAGGAGATGAAAGTGGTGCCCGACCTTGAAGGAAAAGTGAAGGAGATTAGCAAAACCTGTGCCATCAGCGATGCAATAGGGGAGTCAATAGGCATTGAACGGATGTCGGAAGCCTATACCGCTGCCCTATTCAAAGAGTTGGAGCTGATGATTGAGAAAGAGGGACAGGACAACATCTTCTACGAACGGGCATTTGAGCGGCTTATCCCACAGGGACACACGTTTTGGATTGAAGACACTTCCGACCTCTTCTCTACCGAACTCGACACGGTAGAGGACTTTAATTCGGCCAAAGATTTGATTCCTGCTCATCTGTACTGACAAGAAAAAATATGGCATCTTACGACATTCGTCCACTCCAACTACGCATTCTCGACATATTGATGGCTGTACACCAAGTGTGTGAACAGCACGGGCTGCGCTACTACATCGTTGCCGGAACCCTGCTTGGTGCTGTGCGCCACAAAGGGTTCATCCCTTGGGACGATGACCTTGACATTGGTATGCCACGCAAGGACTACGACCTGCTCATGGAGCATGCCAAGGAGTGGATGCCCCAGCCTTTTGAGGTGGTGAGCTACGAAACGGACAAGTCTTATCCCCTGCCCTTTGCCAAGGTGCAAGATGCCAGCACAACGCTCATCGAACGTCTCCATCTCAGATATTTGGGTGGTATTTATATCGATGTCTTTCCGCTGGATGGCATGTCCACCAACCCCATGGTGCAATGGTGGCATTTCGTCCGCTATTTCTACCTGAAGAAGGTGCAGTATTTCCTTTATCGCGACCCTTACAGACACGGACATGGACCCTCATCATGGATTCCCCTGCTGTGCCGAAAGTTTTACACACTGGAGGAGGTGCAAGAGAAAATGCGGAAGATGCAGAAGGCTTACGACTTCGATTCCTCGCCGTTGGTGGTGGATCATGATGACGGCAGGAAAGGCATCATGCCCCGCAAGGTTTTTGGCACCCCTGTCCCCATCTTGTTTGAAGGAAAAAAGGTGATGGGAGTAGAAAATCCCGATGCCTACTTGAGGACGAAATACGGCGACTACATGCAGATTCCTCAAGGTGACCATCAGCGCCAGCACAATTTTCATCTCCTCGACTTGGAACATCCTTACAGAAATGAAAAAAACATATAAACTTGGTATTTTCCTTTTTTTAGTTGCCATTGCATGTCATGCCCAAGTGGATAGGACTCAATGGATAGGGCATCTGCCTCAGGCAGGAGAGTCCATGCCTATGCTTCGTAAAACGCTGAACCTTCAGCAAGTACCTTCCACAGCCGTGATGACAGCTACGGCACTGGGCATCTACGATGTGACAGTGAATGGGATGCCTGTGAGTCAGCATGAGTTGAAGCCTGGCTGGACTGACTATCGGAAAGAAGTGACAAGCCAGTGCATTGACATTTCAGGTGCCCTTCGCAAGGGGGAGAATGTCATTTGCGTGCAACTGAGCCGCGGATGGTGGGCTGGCGACATCAACCGCGGAGGTTATGGAGCCCATCTGCCCCTGATGTTCCGAGCCAATATTGAAGTTGATGGAAAAATACTGGCACAGACCGATACGACTTGGCAATGCTCCACTGATGGCCCCCTACTCTTGGGCGACATTTATCTAGGCGAGTACTACGATGCTCGTCGTCTCCATCCCACATGGCATGCGGCAAAGGTGACTACGGTGTCTGCTATGCCGAATGTCCTGCCTTTTGAAGGGCCTGATGTGCGCATCCGCGACAAGCAGTTGTGGCGACATCCACACACCATCACCATCTATTGTGATACTATCAGCACGGGCACCACTTACGGACACATCAAGCCTTTACGCATTCTGGGCAACAAGTCCTTCACGCTACATCGGGGCGAAACGGCGGTGATCGATTTGGGACAGAATATGGTGGGTTGGATGTGGTTTGATGCCAAAGCGAAACAAGGTACGGAAATGACCCTGCGGCATGGAGAAATGTTGAACTACAATGGCGACGCCAATCGGCTGGACCAAGGACCAGGTGGCAGTGTGTGGACTTATAATCTGCGCACCGCCGATGCATTGTTGAAGTATGTGTTTCGAGGTGAGAAGCGTGGAGAGAAGTACCGTCCGCACCATACATTCATGGGATTTCGCTATGTGAGCATCACCGCTACCGATGATGTGGAGATACGTCGCTTGGTTGGTCAAGTGGTGGGTTCTGACATTAAGGAATGGGGTGAGTTCGAGTGCTCCGATGCCAGTGTGAACCAGCTGTATAAGAACATTTGGTGGGGGCAGCGTGGCAACTTTCTGAGTGTACCTACTGACTGTCCGCAACGTGACGAGCGGTTGGGGTGGACGGGCGATACGCAGATTTTCTCGCGTACAGCTTTGTATCAGTCGGATGTCTCAGACTTCTATCGCAAGTGGATGCGCGACATGCGCAATTCGCAACGCGAGGACGGAGCTTATCCCGACATTGCACCATACGTGAAGTTTTGGGGGTTCGGCACCGCTGCCTGGGGCGATGCGGGCGTCATTGTTCCTTGGAATGTTTACGATATGACGGGTGACAAAACCATTCTCGTTGAAAACTACGAAAGCATGACTCGCTGGATGCAGTGGCTTAGTCATCAGCAGGAAACTGTAGGCTCCACCACTTATAGGCATATTGGAGCAGGAACTGCTACGGGCGACTGGCTGGCTTATGAGGAACTGGAACCGCGCTATGTCGCTGTAGCCTACTATGCCTACGTTGCTCAGTTGATGGACAGCATCGCTACTGCCTTGGGGAAAACTGACGATGCCTTGCACTATCGCCACCTCTATCAAGACATTCGTGAAGAGTTTCAGCAGCGTTACTTGACCCAGGACGGTCAATTAACCCAAACCACACAGACAGCCTATTTGCTTGCGTTGCATCTTGATCTCCTTCCTCTGCAGCATCGCAAGGCGGCTAATGCTGCCCTTCGGAGGAAAATTGAACAGAACGGCTATAAGCTCTCCACGGGTTTCGTGGGTACAGGTATGCTCTGCACCACCCTCAGCCAGCTGGGCATGGATGACTTGGCTTATGCTCTGCTTTTGCAGCGCGACAACCCTTCGTGGCTCTATAGCATTGATCAGGGCGCAACTACTGTCTGGGAACGCTGGGACAGCTATACGCGTGAGCATGGATTCCATCAACATCCTTGGAACATGAACTCTTTCAATCACTATGCCTATGGAGCAGTGGCTGAATGGCTTTATGCATACGTTGGGGGCATCCGTCCTGCCTTGCCAGGTTTCCAACGCGTTATCCTTAATCCCCATGCCGATCGACGTCCTGCCGACCACCCATCACTGTCCACCCAATCCCGCATCACTTGGGCACGCACTAAGGTTCACACCCCTCAAGGTGACATTACGTCGTCGTGGCGGCTCACTCGCGGACACTATGAATATTCTTTTACGCTGCCTAAGGGTCTGAATTACGAATTGCGGATTCCCGACTTGCAGCCGGGCGACCAAGTCTTCGTGAACGGAAAATTACATCACTAAAAACGGGAGTGTTCTGTAGAAGAGTTAAAACGGGACTGCTCAATACACCATAGGTGTTGCGAGCAGCCCCTTTCATTTTCGTTCTGTCATCAAAAAAACTTCAGTTGTATGAAGAAGACTGTGTCAGTCTTCTGGCTACAATCTCATGCCCACTCCAAGACGGGCACGCCATCTCCACTGTTCCGTATATTCATCATAGTTGCCAAACACCGTGGAGTTCATCACAAAAGTGGAGGAAACAAAGTATTTAGGACTGATGTTATACACAATAGCCGCACGGGTGTTAAACATCATTTCGGGGAAATGCATGGCCTCCGAAGTCTTCTCATCGTTCCACTTGTAGCTGTTGTTGTTGAAGATGATGATGTTAGGCTGGAAGGAGAGGTGGAAGAGCCACTTCTTCGCCACCAAGTTGTAGCCGTAGCCACCGCCGATGGCAAAATTGCCGACATAGATGCGTGCTGTGCCCAGCTCCTCAGGTGCTTTGTCGGTAGTCTTGATGCTGCCACCCTGATAAGAGAAACTTACCAGCCATGAGCCAGCAGAACGCTTTTGGAGGAAGGACTGCGTGAAGGCTGCCGGGTAGGAGAAACGGCGATGATTGAAGGCGTAGTAACCTGTCAGATACACCGATGCCAGACGAAGAACTCCTTTGTCGAGGTGGTAAGATGCATCGCCTTGCGACATGGTGCCCGAAAGGGTTTTGGATTGCTGATAGTACCCCTCAAGACCAAAGCGATTGAAATAGGCAGAAAGATTAAACTCCATGTCCTTGTTCTTGCCGCTCAGGTTAGCGGGGTTGATGGCTAATCCAGCTGCCAATCCCATATAGTTGACACCCACACTGACAGTAGCTCGAGTGGATGTGTTCAGTTTGGTTTTAATTTTTCCCCCTTCGTCGTCGTATCTGGCATGGATGGAGTTGCCCGACAGGTTGCCCCTCAACTTTAATGTCAGTTTGTAGTCGGGACGAGCCATGTAGAGCGTGTCGAAGTTCTTTTTCTCCCGATTTTTGCGCAACACGTCTTCTACACGATTGCGCACCGATTCGCTTTTACTTTGAGCAAAAGCTACTGTCTGGGCGGCAAGCAAAATTGCCACAAGTGTACAGAATTGTTTCAGCTTCATATTTTTTATGATAAATTAATTGAGTTAGAAAAAGTCAAAACCAAAGCTTTTGATGCTACTTTTTTGTATCAGTCCATGAATTGAGTGACAAAGATAGTTAAAAAATCCAAGGTGACCTTGCAAAAATGGCTTTATGTTGTAAAATTTGTTAATTTTGGAAAGGTTTTTGTAAATATTGAAAGTCGGAGTAGAAAAGGGAATGAAAAAATGAAAGGGTCATTTCTCATTTGAGTCGCGTATCCATGTTGAAAGGCTCAGCCCCATTCGCTGTTTGAAGGCAAGGCTGAAGGTGCTGTAACTGCGATAGCCGCTTTCACTGACCAATTGTTGGGTGCAGACGTTGCGTGGGTCGGCAGCAACAGCCTCGCGATAGCGATTGATAAAATGCTGGATGCGCAGATTGTTGATGTAGGCATTGTAGGTGGTGTTCAGCGAGGCGAAATACCTGCTGAGATAGGTGCGGTTGCTGCCAATGGCTTGGGCAAGCTGCTGCAGGGAAAGGTCGTGCTGCAGGTAAAGCTGAGTGTCCACGCAATACCGTTGTAGCAATGAGCCTATTTCATTGGTGGTGGGAACAGAGGCCGCATCGTCTTCTGTTGGCTTGGTGATGATGGCAGGGGGCGGTTCCGTGTCGGCTTGAAGCTCATTTTCTGCAGACAGGGTTAGGGGTGGCTGGATTGTTAGGTCGCTTAGTGTCTCCACTCGCCACAGCAGATAGCATGTGAGTGCGATGGCACATATTTGCACGATGTATTCGTATTCGTGGCATGCCCATGCGCTACCACCAACGTAAATACCGAATGTCAATAAGAAAACGCACAGCATGACAAAACTGTGCCCCACCTCCTTGCCCTCCAGGTCGGCATAATTGTCGCGCAGCCAGCGGCTGTACTGCCTCACAGCTCGCACCATATAAATGACCATGCCTGCTGTCGAAAGCCAGAAATAGGCATAAGTCATCGGAAGGTAATCCATGCTGTTGGTGGCAAGACACAGTGACATTCCCACAACAAGGGGTGTTACTGCCACCCACACGGGCCACAGGGGGCGATGCCGGTCTTGCAGCATGCAGAGTAAGACAACGATGCCTAAGGGGATGAACGTTAAGCAGTCGAGTAGCCCGCCTAAGAGCATCCACTGCATAATATCTTCCTTAGTGGTGAACGCCAAAGTTGGCAAGTACCACACGTGGCTCAAAGTCATCGAGGCAAAGAATGCTGCCATCCAACGGCGCAGTCGGATGGGCGGTTTGATGTTGGGCGCAAAGGCGTTGCCTTGGCGCAGCAGCAGATAGCAGCATGCTACGGCTGACACCGTCGCTCCTACAGCATAGAGCATGAACAACAATATAATATGTAAAGGTGTGTGCCCAAACATGGTTGATTCTGACTAAAACATGTGCGATAAAACTTACAGTGGTTCAACTCCTTATTCTCAGTTTGTCTTCTTTTTTATTTTCACGCAGGGGCGCATGGACAATGCCAACACATTGCCCCGGAAAAAGACAGGCAGCAAATACCAGCTGCGAGGCGAGAACAGTTTCTTTAGGGCGTTCTCCATCCGGAAAAGGAAGGTGACGAAAGGGTGGTGGTATTTGCTGTAGCAGTAGATTTTGGAGATGAATCGCTCCCTGCGTATGGCTTTTTTATCGTGCTGCGAAGAGGCTCCATGGGCATGCAGGAACCTGACTGTGGGATAGACCACATTCTTATATCCTGCCCCTTCGAGCCGACGGGCTACGTCGTACTCCTCGTGGAAAAGGAAAATGTTGGTGTCAAAGCCGCCAATCTCCCAAAACACCTCAGTGGGGAAGAGCATGAAGCTGCCGTTGATTTCCGACACGGCAAAGGGCTCTGTGCGCGTCAGGTCGCTGCGTCTGGGGAACCGCTTGGGGAACAATCGCTCAAATAAGTCATCGCCCAAAAGGTCGCGGCGTATGCCAAATTCATGCCTGAAAGCAAAGGCTGTGCCATGAGGGCGGTATTGCTGCGGAGTGATGACTCCCACGTCGGGGTGGGTGGAGAGATAATCCACCAAAGGGGTGATGCAGTCCTCCACCAGCACAACGTCGCTGTTCAGGAAGCACAGGTAATCGCCCTGGGCCTGCTGGGCACCCAACATGTTGCCAAGCCCGAAGCCCGTGTTGATTTTGCTGCGCACAATCTGATGCTTCCCCGCCACACCCGACACCAATGCCTCGAAGTTTTCATCAGCGCTGTGATTATCTACCACAATAATCTCATAGGCCATCCCCTCGCAAATACTCTCAATTGAGTCGAGACATTGCTTCGTCACTTGCGGCGTGTTGTAATTCAGTATCACGAACGAGATCATACGGCTTCCCCCTTCTCCTTTACCTACTTTTTCTTCATCTTCTTTGTCAACTCCTTCTTCTTCTCAAAATTATCCAACTTTTGCATCACCAACGAAACGGCCCATTCCACATTCCATTCACGCAGTTCGGCATATCGGCTAATGATTTTCTTTAGCACAGGGCGCACATGGGTGAGGCGCATCAGGTTGCGGATGCAGTCCTCGCGCGAGGGATTCTCCACAAAGAGCGAGCGGTTGATGTCGATGGTGGTGATGCAGTAGCCCTGGGGGGCTGAGGCATCCTTCCGATAAAGGAAATTGGACAAATTGGTGTCGCCATGGAAGAATCCCTTCTCGTGCATCGTCACCAAGAAATGGGCAAGCGCATCAATCAGGTCGTCATGTCCCTCCTGCTCTTCGCGAAGAAGCCGCAAGTCGGGGTCGCCGCAAAAGGTGGTGACCAGATAGCCGCGCGAGAAGAGCCCGAAATGGTACTCCTCAATGCAAGCAATGGGCGTGGGTGTGTTGATGCCCAGTTCCTGCAATTTCAGTGCGTAGTTGTAGGCGCGCTTGCATTTGCTGGGACGGACGAAGGTGTAGTCGAAACGTTGATGCAGGGGGGAGCGGTGAAAACGTTTCACAACAATTTTCTCGTCCTCTTGCTTAAAGACCCTCACCGTGTTGCGGGAGTCGTAGATGAGCATCCCCTCTCGGTCAAACTTCTGGGGAACCTCGTTGACGAAGCCAGTCAACGACTCGTATTTAGGATTGATGATAAATTTGTATTTCATTCTGAAAGGGTGATGTTGTTTTGAGCTATATATTGACGGTAGGGCGTGTTGAAGTCCACATACAGATAGACATGCTGCACTTGTTTTTCCTTGGGGGGCAGGGTCATGTAGTCGCCATAGAACGAGTGCAGACAGGCATCGGGGTTATCTACCGTCTGGTACGTTTCCCCTTGAAACTGTATGGGTGCTCCGTTGCCTATCCAGCCTTTGGGCACGATGCCTCGCTCCAAGTAGTCCATTTCAATCACACGCGCACATTTCTCGTAGGGATATTTCTTCATGATGCCCTGCACCTTGTTTTGCAGCCAAGCCAAGCTGAACATTTTGTGGAGCAGCAGAGGCCACCAGGAGCGTGGGCCATGTCCATGCTTAAAGGGGTCGCGTCCACGCAGGAAGAGGAGGTGACGCCAAAAGTGATAGCGGGACAGGAGTTTGCGCCCTTCCTTGTCTGAAGCTGGGTAGCCGTCCAGAGGGAAGATGTCGATGAATACCCCCTCGGGGAACATGAAGTCGGGGCGTTCTATGAGTGTGGTACTGCCATCAATGACTTTGATGAAGGGGTAGGGGTAGTCGGGGCGATTATGGGAGCCAATCACTTCGAAGGGTGCAGGCAACCACTCATGCGCATGCTGTACAAGACGTTCGTAGTCGGGGCGGGGCATGGCGATGTCCATGTCATCGTCCCATGGGATGAATCCTTTGTGGCGCACGGCTCCGAGCAATGTGCCAGCCCACAGGTAGTAGTGCAGGTTGTGCTGGCGGCACACCTGGTCAATGCATCGGAGGACGGGCAGCTGCTTGTCACGGAGTTCGCTGAGTTCGTAGTGGACAGATTCTGTTGTTAGTCGCATGAGGTTAATTCAATAAGAGTTCTTTATACAATGAAAGGTATGCCGCAATATGCTTCTCGTAGCTGAACTGTTGGGCATGCTGCTTGAGATGTTCTATGTAAGCTTGCCGGGTGTAGAACCCCGGAAGGGTCTCCTTCACCACTGCAGCCATCGCTTCCGGCTGCAGAGAGGGCCACACCGTGGCGCAATCGCCACAAATCTCTGGCAGGCACGTGTGGTTGGAGATGAACACGGCTCTTCCAAATTGCATGGCTTCGATGGCGGGAAGGCCAAACCCCTCTCCTATGCTCGGAAAGAGAAAGGCCTCCGTGTGGCGGTAAAGCCACACTTTTTCCTCGGCCGTAATCTTGCCCGTCAGGTAGGAATTGCCTGTAGGCAGCTGCGCAATGTGCTGGCGCACCACTTTCGAGTAGTCAAAATGATCGTCGCCACACACATACAGGTCGTAGTCGGGGAAGAAACGCATCATATCGACCAGTAAATGGAAATTCTTCTTCTGGCGTATTTGGCCTATCGCAAAGAAGAAAGGCCTTCCTGTGGCGAAAGCCGGACGGCTTTCTGGCTGGTGGGAGATGTCCTCCACGCCATTGTAGATGACCCTGACGGGCTTTCCCTCCATGTCAAACTGCTCCTCAATCTGCCGCCTCACATAGTTGGAAATGCACGTCACGGCATCTGCCTGGTGAATGGCGCGTTGCAACACCCATTTGTGCTTCAGTTGGCGCAGCCAGTTCTTCTCGGTCAGATAGTTCAAGTCGTGGATGGTGAGCACGAACTGGTCGCACCTGCCACGCCGCCTTTTCAGTTGCTGCTGGGTGATGGAGTGCCACAAATTGACAGTGGGCAGTCCTTTGCTGAAATGCTTGTGATATTTGCGCCGTATGCAGGTGGTATCGACAAGAGGGCCAAAGTCTTTTTCATAGCCCGGAGGCAGCAGAAAATGAAACTTCAGCGAGTCATCTTCCATTTTGGAATACCATTCAGCGTAATTCTTTGCAATCTGGCCAAATCCACTCGTGGGGTTGCCAATGTCAGAGATGTCCAGCAAGACTGTTTTCCTTTCCATGTTACAAAGGTATGGCTTTTTCGCCCAATAATCTGCTTTTTCGCTACGAAAGTGCAAAAAAGTGATAAAAAAACTTTTCATACGACGAATTTTCACTAATTTTGAAAATTCTAAAGCTCGTTAACACTTTCACTTGTCGCTTTCACAGCGGTAGCACATTTTTCACTTTTCACTCATCACTTATATGAACATACTTGTTGTCCGATTTCGGCAGATGGGCGATGCCATCCTCTCCACAGCCCTGCTCAACACCCTGCGCCACAACTTTCCCGAGGCGCACATCGACTTTGTGCTCAACGAGAAGATTGCCCCCCTTTTCAAGGGGCATCCCTCCATCGACCGCATCATCACGTTCGATGATGAAGAACGGCACCAGTTTGTGCACTATCTGAAAAGGGTGTGGCAAATTGTCCACCACACACACTACGACATCATCATCGACATGCGCAGCACAGCCAACACCATGCTGTTTGCCCGGTTCTCCCCCCACACGCCCTATCGCATTGGAGTGAAGAAGAGTTACACACGGCTTGCTTTTAACCACCTCATTCCCCCTTGTGGAGGAAAATCGATGGTGGAGCACGATGTCAATTTCGCCTCACCGCTCAATGCCATCAAACCCATCGAACCCGTCAGAGAGTTCACGCTCCACATCACAGAGAAGGAGAAAACGGACTTCGCCGCTTACTTGCAGGCTCAAGGACTCCATCTGCAGCAACCCGTCATGTTGGCCAATGTGACTGCCAAACTCGCGTCGAAAGTGTGGGATGAAGACCGCATTGTGTGGGTGCTCCAGCAGTTTCTCCACACATTCCCCACCTATCAAGTCCTGTTCAATTATGCTCCCGGGAAGGAAGAGGAAAATGCGCGTCGGGTTTATCAGAAACTGGGCCAACCGCGGCAAGTGTTCATCAATGTGCAAGCTCGCTCCTCGCGCGAACTGGTGGCAATGGGGCATTTCACCACCCTTTTCTTTGGCAACGAAGGGGGGGCGCGCCACATCATGCACGCAGCAGGATGCCCATCGTTGGTCATCTGTGCTCCGGGCAACAGCAAGGCAGTGTGGCTGCCCCAAAACAGTGTTCCTGCACAAGGCATCGCTCCCACCGATTTTGCCACATCTGCCCAGCTGGACAAAATGACTCGCGAACAGCAATACGCTCTCATCGCCCAAGAAACTGTGTGGGAAAGGCTGAAAAACTTCACCCTGAGCCTCCAATAAAGTTCCTTTTTCGTTCCCTACTTTCATGCACCATCTGTAGCCTTTTGTGTTCATAGTCAGCCGTTTGCAAAAGGTTTAATTCCACATCCCTAAAACTGTTATAGGAAATCCCCTACCGTTTGGGGATTTTCATCTTGTTTACGGCCCAAATAGTCCGTAACTTTGCATCGTCAAACAAAAAAAGTGACGCATTCAACAGTAAAGTAAAAACAAATCAATAACAATTAAAAAACTTAAAATTATGAAAAAGTTCATCTCTCTCGCTCTTGCAGCAATCATCACTCTGAGTGTAAACGCAAAGACTACAAAAACTGATGAGTTCTCATCTGTGAAAGTAAACGCACCCGTACATCTCGTGATTGTGCCTGGCCGCAGCTACTCGGTCAACGTGGTGTCCCACAACCCCCAGCTGGCAACTGCCGTGTCGTGGAAAGTGAAGAATGGTGTGCTGAACGTAAATGCACGCGACCTCGAGTCGCTTGAACAGGCCGACGCTCAGGTGGAAGTCATCGTCACCTCCCCCAATGCCGTTGACTACCAGGTGGGTAAGGACTTTGAGCAGGTGGCGGCCAGCTCGCAGAAACTGCGTCCTCGCATGGGGCGCCCCATGAGGTTCCCCAGAAGGCGGTAAGCGGTGCCCCCTGCCAACCATTCATAAATACAATTGTTAAGAACAAGCATCACGGCGAGCTGACCTGTCATCAGCTCGCCGTTCGCATTTTTTTTGTAGAAAATTTTTTCTTCTTAAAGCCTTCTTCTTAGTCCTTTTTTCTGCGGTTTCGCAATGAAAATTTTTCTTGTGCATTTAGAAAAATTTTTTTCATAGTTATGCCGCAAATTTAGCGGCTCAATGTCTGTCTTTCAACTTGTTGCAGAGTTACGGATTTTTTTTGATTATTCAAACAAAAAGCAGATTATTTTTCTAAAAATATGAAAATTCTTAGAAATTCACCCGTTTCGTCTCTAACCCCATAACCTATAAACCCATCCCCCCCCCTATTCTACTTCCACAATTTTGATGGCAACTGACTTGATTTGCTGCCACCCCGCCTTGTCGGTCAAACGCACCATGAAGTGGTAATTGCCCACATCAATGTCTGTAGGCACATCAATCTCCATACTTGCGTCATAGCTTTTCAGCCCTCCGGGAATGCTGAAGTCGCGGTTGAAAACCCATGGCTTCTGTGCTTCTTTCACTGCATTTAAGCTGCATTCTACAGCAGATGTGCTGTGGGTGTGGTGGTCGAAATTGTTGTGAATTTCAATGTTGTAACTGCCCAGTTCTTGATCGTCTTTGAACAGGTAACTGAACGGTATTTTCCCACCTTTATGATAGGTGTCGCAATCTAAAGGGCTGGCTGTGTCGGTAGCTACAATTTCAGGCTGCGTCATGTCCTTCTCGTCTTCGTCTGAGCTGCTGCACGCACTAAGTGCGCACAACAGCATTGTTGATAAAAAAGTTTTTTTCATGTTTTTTTGATGTTTATTATTCGTCATGATGATGATGCTCCTCTTCTTCTTCTTCCTCGCCATCCGCTTCCACCAGTTCCAGCTGGCTCTCTGCCAGCGTTTGTTGGCCTTGTTGGTCGGTGACGTAGAAGTGCAAATGATATTCACCTAAGGGAGCGTCTGCTGGAATCTCGATGTGCTCATGAAATTCCGTGTTCTTCACACCAATATAATTGCCAGTGGTGAAGGACTTGGCAATCAGGAAATCGCCACCCCCTTCTTGGTGAATTTTAATGTCGATGAACTTGAGGAGTCCTTCTGCCATAATGTCTGCCTCTAAATGCAAATCGTGGCCGGGATGTGCATGTTTGCTGTTGTTGTGACCCACCTCTGTCAACGTGACAGTTGGCTTAGGCAACGTGTCGTCATCATCGCTGCTGCAGGATGTGGATATTAAAGAAAGAACGCAAGTGAAAGCCATCATGAGGCTTATATAAAGATAATTTTTCATTGCTGTAAAAAATAATATTTTGATGATAAAAAAATGGGTAATTTTAGAACTCCAGTCCTACCATCAGCGAGAAGTTGCGCCCTGGTTCGGGCACATCAATCAGCCGGTAATAGCTGGTGTGGTCGTAGTAGCGTTTGTTCAGTAAATTGTCTGCATGCAACGCTACTTTAAGCGTGGTGGCACCCATTGCAAAGTGCTTGCCAGCCGAAGCGTTGAGTGTCCAATGTCCTTTCGTTTTCTTTTCTGGAGGTACAATTTCGTTTTGTGCGCCTACAATGTGGGCATTCATGCCAATGAAGCCTTTGCCTTTTTTGTCGAACAGGTACTTCAAGCCTCCGTCTATCGACCATGGAGTGGAGAAGGGTAGGGTGTAGCCTTTCTTCTCGCCCGACAATTGTTCGGCATAAAGGTATTCTCCTTTCATCTGCATTTCCCAATGCTGGTCGATGGTGTAATCCACTTGGGCTTCGAATCCATAGCGGAGCACCCTCGACTGGGCGTAATAGTACATCTGCAACCCCTCTACGTAATCCGATGTCGGGTTCATGTAAATGTAGTTGGGGAAGTAGTTGATGTAGGGGTCAACCTGTATGGTCAATGCTTTATTGCTAAAGAAGATGCCAGCGTCAAGCTGATAGGCCTCTTCGGCATCGAGTTGCGAATTGCCTTTCTCGTAGCGAAAAATGTGGTAGTTGATGCCGTCTGCCCCCAATTCCTTGGGTATGGGTACACGGAAACTCTTCCCCGCATTGGCTTTCAGCACCCAATTGCCAATGCTGTAGTTGATGCCGGCTGACCATGTGATGCTGTTGAAATCCCGGCTCACTTCTGCCGACCGCTCTTTGAACACTGAGTCGGTTTCTGAAATGGGGGTCTTGTACCAGTCCTCATAATGATGCATGTGTGTGTGAGCATGGTCATAGCGCACACCTGCATTGAGAATGAGGTTTTCACGAACCGTGTAGCGGTCGAAGACGTATGCACCCACTGTGTTGCTGTTGAATGCTGGGATGATGAACCCCCATCCGCCCTGCGTGTTGTGCTGATATTCTGCTGCTGCCCCTGCCTGTAGTTCGTGCTGAGGGGCAAGGTGGAGTTTCAGCCCCACTTTGGCGGTGTAGGTGTCTTTATTGAACCTCCTTTCCATTGTGCCAACAGGTTTAGGCATGAACCCGTGCGACACAGGCTCGGAATGCTCCTCTCGCCGGTTGTTCTGATAAGCCAAATTGGCTTCTATCATCAGCTGGTCGGTCTGCCAGACAGTGTGGCTCAGCAGCTTCAGATGATTCACCCATTGATAGGGCAAATCTATGTCGCGCGACGAATGATCATAGTCAATATCTGACAGCCGGACCTCTAACCCATGAGCGTTGGCAAAGAATCCGCTTTTGGAGTACGAGTTGGACAAGCGGATGTCGGTGTGGAAATGGTTGTTCATATATCCCAGCATCACACTCCCATCTTGTTCCTTCCCCGCTGTGTTTCGCAAGCGGCGGTCTTTCAGACGGATAAAATAAGAATAATACTGAATGCTGTCTGTCGGCACCTTGAAGTCGGCATAGTCGATGAGGGTCAGATTGGCACGGTAGAAGAAGTGCTCGTAACGTCCACCCACTTTTGCCGAGAGGCCCATCTGTCCGTTGTTTGTGCGCCCGAACAACTGCACCGTTCCCTCAAAAGGCATCACGGGGACATGATTGGTGTAGAGATTCAGCACCCCACCAATGGCATCTGAACCATGCAGTAATGCAGCAGGGCCTTTGATTACCTCGGCATGGTCGATGGCAAACTGGTCCATCTCCAGCCCGTGATCGTCACCCCATTGCTGACCTTCATGCTTAATGCCGTCTTCTGTCACCACCATGCGGTTGAAGCCCAAACCGCGAATTGTCGGTTTCGACTGCCCCGAACCGATGCTCATGGCTTTTATGCCTGGTATTCCTTCCAGGCTTTGCATGAGGCTGCCTGCTATATTCTCTGCTAAATATGCCTGGTTGATGCGCACGCTGTTTTGAGATGACCTCATCTGGTAGTCACGCTTAGCAGCATCAACCACCGTCACGCCATTCAGCATGATGGTTGTGTCGTTGGATGCAAATAGCAGCATTGCTGTAGCAACTATTGTTGTCAACATACTTTTTCCCTTTCATTGCCAAGGATAATCCTATTTTCATATAGTTAGGATGCTCCTTAAATAAAAACAAAACGAAATTGTATTTAGCGAAGAAAGGGAGGTGCTCTCAGGCATATGATTCCTTCAGTGCCTTTGGCGGTGTGTTGCTTCTTGGTACTGAAGGAAATGGTGGAACAGTGATGATGTGCTGTGAAAATCACGGCTGCCGCCATCAGAAAAGGCAGGCTGAGGAACTGGCAGAGCACACAGTCAAAAGAGCATGTGGTCTGCACACCTATGTGCCCGGAATGGGGAATGTGGTGCACACATTCCTCGCACTCCTTCTCTTGCTGATGGACAGAATGGTGCACATGAATGGACGACAAAATCAGCATTGGCAAAAACACTGCCAATAGCACTACGGAAGAAATATGCCTTTTCATCGTCTCTTTCATGGGTGCAAAGGTACAAATAAGTGAGAAAACAACCAAATGTGGCGCAAAAAAAATGCATTTAGGACAAAATTTCAGACTCTGTCAGCCCGAAAGTTTAACGGAGTTTAATTGTTCCCCTCAATGTTTAACGGAGTTTAAAAAGTTTGACAAAGTGGCAGTTAGGCACGAAACTTGTCCTTATGTAAGGCAGAACGCGGTTAGCTCGAGGGAGTTCTGAAAACGCTGAGAGCCACGCATTCCAAACTACAACAATAAAAAAATTATCAACAACTAATAAAAACTAAGGAGGACAAAACTATGATGCCTACAGTTTATTCAACACGCAACCAGGGATGGATTCCCGCATTGTTCAACGATTTCTTCAACGACAACTGGATGCCAGCAGTGAAGTATCACACTTCAGCACCTGCTGTCAACGTTTCAGAAGACGAGAAAGAGTATAAGGTTGAGATTGCTGCCCCAGGCATGACTAAGGAGGACTTCACCATCCAACTCTCTACCGAAGGCGACATGATCATCAGCATGGAAAAGAAAACCGAAAACAAGGAGGAGAAGGAAAAGAAGACCTACCTCCGCAGGGAGTTCAGCTATAGCAAGTTCGAACAGCGCTTCACGCTTCCCGACAATGTGGAGAAAACGAAAATCAGCGCAGGGATGGAACATGGCGTGCTGACTATCAACATCCCGAAGAAGACTGAAGAGGAAAAGGCTAAGGAAACCTTGAACATCGAAATTAAGTAAACCTCCCTCTCTGTCCGGAAAAGGGGATTCAAGAAAAGACGGACGTTTTCAAAATAGCGTCTGGAAAGGGAAAGTGGCTGCATCCGATGATGCGGTCACTTTTCCTTTTCTTGAACCTTACAAATGCGCATGTTTGGCATGTCTGTTTCGCTTTGTCACCCCTGTTGTGCCAGTTTGTCAGTTGTGTCAGTTTCTTGTCAGTGTGGCATCACGTTTGTGAGTAGAAAGAGGTTGGAAAGAGAGAATACATATATTATTTATATAAACTCTAAAAAACTAAAAAAGACTATGAACATTCAACCATTGGCAGACAGGGTGCTGGTGCTCCCGAAGCCTGCGGAAGAAAAGACAGTGGGCGGAATCATCATTCCTGACACTGTAAAAGAAAAGCCCCTACAGGGCGAAGTTGTTGCTTGTGGCAACGGTACGAAAGACGAAGAGATGGTCGTGAAAGTGGGCGATCAGGTGCTTTATGGCAAGTACTCTGGCAGCGAACTGGAATACGACGGAGTGAAGTATCTCATCATGCGTCAGAGCGACGTGCTGGCTATTCTTAAATAAACTTTTAAATTTCAGAAAATTATGGCTAAGGAATTGAAATTCAATATTGAGGCTCGCGAGCAGCTGAAGAAGGGTGTTGACGAGCTGGCAAATGCAGTGAAGGTGACACTGGGTCCTAAAGGACGTAACGTAATCATTGAGAAGAAATTTGGTGCCCCACACATCACGAAGGATGGTGTGACTGTGGCTAAAGAGATTGAACTGGCTGATGCTTTCCAGAACACAGGTGCTCAGCTGGTGAAGAGTGTGGCTTCAAAAACTGGTGACGACGCAGGCGACGGTACAACAACTGCTACTGTGTTGGCTCAAAGCATTGTGGCTACGGGCTTGAAGAATGTGGCAGCAGGTGCCAACCCTATGGACCTGAAGCGCGGTATTGATAAGGCTGTGGCTAAGGTGGTGGAGCACATCAAGGCTCAGAGCGAGCAGGTGGGCGACAACTATGACAAGATTGAGCAGGTGGCTACGGTAAGTGCCAACAACGACCAGGAGATTGGTAAGCTCATCGCCGATGCCATGAAGAAGGTTTCGAAGGATGGTGTCATCACCATTGAAGAGGCTAAGAGCCGCGAAACAACTATCGGAGTGGTGGAAGGTATGCAGTTCGATCGTGGTTACCTCTCACCCTATTTCGTCACCAACACTGAGAAGATGGAGTGCGAGATGGAGAACCCGCTCATTCTTATCTATGACAAGAAAATCAGCAACTTGCAGGAGTTCCTCCCCATCCTCAACCCAGCAGCTCAGACAGGTCGTCCAATTCTTGTGATTGCTGAGGACGTGGAGAGCGAGGCGTTGACCACATTGGTGGTGAACCGGTTGCGTGCTCAACTGAAGATTTGTGCTGTGAAGGCTCCAGGCTTTGGCGATCGCCGCAAGGCTATGTTGGAAGACATCGCTATCCTCACGGGTGGTATCGTCATTTCTGAGGAGAAGGGCCTGAAGCTCGAACAAGCCACTATCGATATGTTGGGTTCGGCTGAGAAAGTGACTATCACAAAGGACAACACCACTATTGTGGGTGGTAAGGGCCAGAAGGAGAACATTCAGGATCGCGTAAACCAAATCAAGAATGAGATTAAGAATACGACTTCCGACTACGACAAGGAGAAGCTTCAGGAGCGTCTGGCTAAGCTTTCTGGTGGTGTGGCTGTGCTCTATGTGGGTGCTGCATCGGAAGTAGAGATGAAGGAGAAGAAAGACCGTGTAGATGATGCACTCTGTGCTACGCGTGCCGCCATCGAAGAAGGAATCGTGCCAGGTGGTGGTGTAGCCTTCATCCGTTCGCTCGAATGCCTCGAAGGTCTCGAAGGCGAGAATGCTGACGAAACTACAGGCATCAAGATTGTGAAGCGTGCCATCGAGGAGCCTCTCCGTCAGATTGTGGAGAACGCTGGTTTGGAAGGTTCTGTGGTGGTGGAGAAAGTGCGCAACCAGAAGGGTGACTTTGGCTACAACGCTCGCAAGGACACCTACGAGAATCTGCGCGAGTCGGGCATCATCGACCCCGCTAAGGTTTGTCGCGTGGCTCTTGAGAACGCAGCTTCCATCGCAGGCATGTTCCTCACTACAGAGTGCGTCATCTGCGACGCTAAGGAGGACAAACCCGAAATGCCAATGGGTGCACCAGGCATGGGGGGCATGATGTAAGCCAAAACTACTATTATTAATAGAAAAAGAGGCTCTGGGCACAACGCTCAGGGTCTTTTTTTGTGCGCTATTTATGCTTTCCTTTATAAATGTGCAATAATTTTTTGGTCAATCCGATGTTTCTTTTTATCTTTGTGGCTTGAAAAGAAAGGGGGGGTGACCCACGAGTGAATTTCTAATCTAATGGAATAAGAAGAAAATGAAATATGGAGTGATAGGAGCGGGAGCTGTTGGAGGCTACTATGGCAGTAAGTTGGTGAATGCAGGCAAGGAAGTGCATTTCCTTTTTCATAAACATTTCGACTATGTGAAACAGCATGGGTTGCAAGTGGATTCGTGCGATGGAAGCTTTCATTTAGACGATTTGAATGCTTACCAACATGCTGAAGATATGCCACCGTGCGATGTGGTGCTGGTGGGATTGAAGACGGTGAACAACTATTTGCTCCCCAAGCTTCTGTCTCCACTTTTGAAAGATGACACCTTAGTGGTTTTGATTCAGAACGGAATTGGGGTGGAGGAGGATTTGCAGAAACTGATGCCCAAGGTGCAGTTGGCAGCAGGATTGGCGTTTATATGTTGTGCTAAATCCCAACCGGGATTGATAGAACATCAATGTTATGGTTACATCAACATTGGTAACTATTCTTGCAAGAATCCTAATCTCATCTTAACTGTCATCAATGATTTCCGTGAGGCTGGAGTGGATGCCAACGAAGTGGAGTATGATGAAGCGCGATGGAAGAAAGCTGTATGGAATATGCCTTTCAACGGTATGACTGTAGCCCTACAAACCCAAACGGACTTCCTTTTGAAGAGTCCTCACACCATGCAGTTGATTAAAGATCAGATGTTGGAAGTGATTCAAGCCGCTCAGGCTTGTGGGGTGAAGAACATTGATGACACTTTTGCCGACAAAATGATAGACAACACCCTCAACATGACGCCTTATTCGCCCAGCATGAAACTCGATTTCGACTTTCATCGTCCCATGGAGATTGAATATATTTATTCTCGTCCCATCCAAGAAGCTCGAAAAGCAGGCTACCGCATGGCTAAATTGGAAATGCTGGAAGCTGAACTGAGATTCATCGAAATGAACAGGAAAAATTAAACTATTTACAATTTTATAAAATTACTAACTAACCAATGAAACAGACCTTTATCTTATTGTTCGCCTTGATGTGGGCGGCTGTGTTGAATGCAGCTGACCAACTCACCATCACGGTGTCGAACCCCCTCACACAAGCACGAGTGGAAATGATTGAAACGGATGCGGCTTTGCTGAAAAAGAAACTTGGCACAAATGAAATGATTGTGACTGATGCGGATGGAAAGGAAATTCCTTCGCAACTGACTTGGGACGGAAAACTCATCTTCCAAGTGGGAGTGGGGGGAAAAACGAAATCTGTCTATTACGTAAAAAGGGGCACTCCGCAAACGTATGAAGCCCGTGCGAAGGGGCGACTCTTTACTGAACGTCAGGATGAGTTCGGATGGGAAAATGACCGCGTGGCTTACCGTGTGTATGGACATGGGGGTGCTGTGGGGTACGACTTCTTCAACAAAAACACGTCCGACTTCATGCTGGATTATTGGTATGCCTCTGAGCAGAATCAGGAAATGCGCTCGGTGAGCAAGCAACTGCACGAACGGGGCTATCATGACTTGGCTGACCAAGTGTATAACGCATTTTGCTACCACATCGATCACGGCAAGGGAATGGATTGCTACACGGTAGGTCCCACGCTGGGTGGTGGAGCCAATGCGCTGCTGAAAACTGATGGAACTCTCTTCATGCCACAATGTTATAAAGTTTTCGAAATTCTTGATAAGGGTCCTTTGCGTTTCACTGTGAAATTTACTTATCCTACTCAAGATTTTCAGGGGGAGAAAGTAACAGAAACTCGCATTATATCGCTTGATGCTGGGTCGCATTTCAACAGAGTCACCCTCTCTTACGAAGGTCTTTCAAAACCTGTCCAGATGGCATCGGGCATCGTTGTCCACAATTCCAATCCTACCGCCTACGTCCTCTCGCAGGAGAACGGATACATGGGTTATGAAGACTTGGGCGATGCTTCGGTGTATAACGCAAAATACAAGAACGAACTAGCCAAGAAGATGGGGAAAATCTATGTGGGAACGCTCTATCCCGACAAAGCCATTCAGGTGTCTTACCAGCAAAGGGAGAACGGCATCGCCACTGGGCATATTCTCGCCACCACCACTTATCGTCCTACTACCAGCTACACCTACTACTTCGGCAGTGGCTGGGACAAGAATGTATCTACCAACTTTCACAACCTGACAGATTGGGAAGCCTTCCTTAGCGATGCTGCCAAAGCTGTGAGAAATCCGCTGAAAGTATCAGTAAAATAAACCGCACACAGGCAAGGGGACATTTCTACATTTTTTGCTACACGTTTCTTCACTTTTTATTAAAACGCGTATAGATGATGAAAACTTATCTTTGTATTTCCGATAGGCAGGTAGCTTTGGAAGATCATCTCTCCAAGGCCAGAACATTGATTCCTTTAGGCAGGAAGTCGGAAGAAGCCTACAATGTCCTTGCGCTGGAAGACACTGCCCTCGATACCTTTCAGTGTCAATTTTCCTGCACAGAAGCAGGATGGAAAATCAACGATGGGCAATGGCGAACAGATTGCCCAAAGGGCATACTTTCTCGCTTACAGCATGCCTGCAACCTCTGCATGGGCCGATGTGTCAACACGCATCCAGGACGGCCCACCTACGGATGGAGAATGCCGCAAAACCCCACCATGCTCAATGGTCAATCCATCCGTCCTGAGGGTGTCATCCTAAAGGACGGCGACATCATCACGGCAGGGTGTACTCACATGCAAGTGATGGTGAAGAACTAACATTGCAAGATAATTCTCAACTCTCACCTCTATGGAAAAGAAAATACATCAATGGACAGAACAGGAGGCTTATGAACGTTTGGCTGCTCAGTGTGCGCAGGCAGAACTGTGCCAGTGGGATGCTGAACGGAAAATGCGACGATGGAACTTGTCTTCTGGAGCGATGGAACGCATCATCGCAAAGCTGGTGAAGGAACGTTTCATCGACGAAGGGCGCTTCTCGCTGGCTTTTGCCAAAGATAAGTTCCGCTACAACCATTGGGGAAAGGTGAGGATTGAGCAAGAACTGAAGTTACGGCATGTGGCTGGGCAACACATCAGCCAGGCTCTGGAAGTGATTGAGAGCGAAGAGAGTGAATCTGCCCTGAGGAAAATAATCCAGAAGAAGCGCCCTTCGGTGAAGGGGAAAACTGAACATGAAATTCGTGCTAAACTGATACGTTTTGCATTGGGAAAAGGGTTTCGGATGGACGAAATAGTGAAAGTAGTGGGAAGTATGGATGACAATGAAGAAATGGAGGATGAACAATGGTGAGTACATTGATTTTTGACCTTGACGGTACCTTGATGAATACGCTGGACGATTTGCACGACAGCGTGTGTTATGCTTTGCAACAAGTAGGGATGCCCTTACTGGACAAAAAGGACACGCGGCGATTTTTGGGAAACGGCATCGCCAACCTGGTTGCCAAGTCTGTTACTCACGTCGCTCCTATGGCTGACGATGCCTTGAAAGCAAGGACATTGGAGATTTTTCGTGCATACTACGTGAAGCATTCAATGGATAAGACGCTTCCTTACGAGGGGGTGCTGCCCATGCTTGCTGAATGTAAAAGGCATGGGTTGTTTACAGCTATCGTGAGTAACAAGCTTGATCCTGCCGTGAAAGACTTGCATAAGATGTTCTTTGCTGATTACATAGACATAGCCATTGGTGAAACTCCCGCTGTGAAGCGTAAGCCTGCCCCCGACATGGTGAACGAAGCCATTCGTCAACTCTCACTCTTGCATGGGAGGGAGATAGCAAAGTCTGAATGCCTCTACATTGGCGATAGTGAGGTGGACATTCAAACGGCTCGCAATGCGGGTCTTGAATGCATTGCTGTGAGTTGGGGATTTCGGGACAGAGAGTGGCTCATAGAGTCGGGTGCCCCAACTATCATTGACCTTCCTGACGAATTATTACAGCATTTTACTTAAAAAAATCATATTTTGTTCCAAAAACACCTAAAATCCTTTTCTTTTATATCGGGAAAGGGTTTTTTTTTCTTGTTTTTTTGCTCCAATTTATTTTTTGTCTTACCTTTGCCATTGTGATTAACTATCCATGTATAACCTAAAACTTTATAAATAGAGAGATCATGAAAAAGAAACCTTATTGGCTAATGGGCTTGTCTGCCCTCTCCTTAATTTACTTGTCATCGTGTGTTGACAAGGATTATGACCTGAGTGACATTGACACTACGGCAAAATTTGTGACGAAAAATCTGGTTGTGCCCATCAACCTCGATGTTATTACGCTGGATCAAGTGCTCGACTTGAACGATGACAGCGAAATTGTTAAAACGACCGATGGTGATGGAAATCTTGTCTATGCCATCAAGAAGGAAGGTAACTTTCAATCTGAAAAAATTGAAGTGAAGCCTTTCACCATCCTCAGCCCCCATATTAACGACACCAATACCAACCTTTCGCTCGAAGACTTGCGACTCTTGAATAATGTAAGCAATAATCAAGGTGGCAGAATGGCTTATTATCCCATTACGGGAAATGTTAGTCAAGTGTCGTTCAACACCAACCCTACCCATTTCGACGAATCCATCCAACAGATTGACCACCTCGGTGTGGAGACTAAATACATCACCATCATCAAGGTAGAGGGACTCAGCCCAAAAGCTATCAGCAACTGCAAACTGACGGGCATGAAAATCCAATACCCTAAAGGATTAGATGTTGAACAAGGCAAGGGGACTTACAACCCTATTTCGGGTGTTCTCGACCTGTCCAGCGAGACATTGGCTCTCGATAACAACGGTGAAGTAAAAATTGAGTTAGGTGTACACGGGATGAGTTACTCGTCAGAAAATGTGACAGCCAACTTTGCGAACCATACCATCAGCTACAAAGGTGACATCCAAATTTTGGAAGGCGACATGGGCATTTATGTCGATACCGAACTGCCAGCCACCATCAAGATGACAGTGAAATACACCCTTGCCGACATCCATGTGGACACTTTCACAGGAAAGGTGGAATACCAGCTGGAAGATTTTGATATTGAACCAATCCACATCAATAATCTGCCCGACATTCTGAGTCAGTCGGGTACAAAAATCGACTTGGAGAATCCGCAGATATACCTTTCAATGACCAATCCGCTCTACCAGTACAACATCAAGTTCCAAACCGACCTTTCCCTCACGGCACAGCGTGAAGGACAGAGCAAAACCTACAGGCCTGACAATGGAGCCTTTAGCACAACAACAGCCAAAGCCACTGACAATGAATTTGTGCTATCGCCCACAAAACCTGATTATTATTTCGAAGGATTCACCTCCCCACAGTTTGTGCCATTCAGCGGGTTGAAGACAGTGCTTTCCGATGTGGGTGGCATTCCCGAATTGATTACGGTGGAGGCCGATGACCCCAAGATGCCATCCCAGCAAGTGGCCGACTTCAAGTTGGGCAAACAATACAATGGTGTAGAAGGTCAATATGCCTTTTTTGCACCCTTGCAACTGTCCGACCAGGCGTGCATCGTCTATAGCGACACTATTGATGGATGGAACGATAAGGATGTGGATGCCATCACCATCGATACGCTCAAGCTTAGCTTTGATGCAACAACCGATGTGCCCTTTGAAGTGGAGCTGACCATTTCTCCCATCAACACCACGGGCAAAGCGATTACAGGCGTAAAACCTGCAACAGCACATTTGGCAGCTCAAGCCAAAGATGAACATGTGAATGTGGCACTGAACGGGCAGATTACAAATTTGGATGGCATCATCCTGAAAGCCAAGCTGCTCAATGTGGGCAACAATGCGACATTGGCTCCCAACATGAAGCTTCAGATGAAGAACGTGAGGGCCACTGTCACCGGTGCATACGAGAAAGAACTGTAATCTAAAGAATGAATAAAAAAGAAATGACGATGAAAAATATAAAATCTCTCATTGCGGTTGCAGTTCTTGGTTGGATCTCAACCGCCGCCAATGCTCAAAACCTCAATTCGGGCTATTTCGCAGATGGCTATCTTTACCGCCACGACATCAACCCCGCTTTTGCCAACGAACAGAGCTATGTTGCCATGCCTGGCATCGGAAACCTAAATGTCAGAATGAACAGCAACCTGCGCATGGACAAGGTGTTCTACAACATTGACGGTAAAACTGCTCTGTTCATCCATCCACAAGTTGATGCAGGCAGCTTCCTCTCAGAAGTGAATGACAAGAATAAGATAAGTGTTGACCTGCGTGAGCAGCTCATAGGATTCGGATTCAAAGGTTTTGGAGGTTATAACACTTTCGAAGTCAGCGCAAGGGCCAACGTGGGCATCAACATCCCTGGCTCCCTGTTCCGATTAGCCAAGGAGGGCGTGGAGAATAAAACTTACGACATCGGCAATTTCAAAGCTCACGCTGACACTTACGGAGAAATTGCGTTGGGACATAGCCGCCAAATCAATGACCAGTGGCGTGTGGGTGCCAAAATGAAATTCTTGCTGGGTGTGGCAAATGTGGATGCCAACTTTAACAAGGCACAACTCGCCTTGGGCGAAAACGAATGGACGGGTGTGACGAATGCCGAAATTCAGACAAGCATAAAGGAGTTTGAGTATAAGATGGAATCAAAGACACGTGGTCCCGAAGGGCAAGAAACCGAACATCACTATGTGAGTGGCATCGAACACAGCAAGTGGGGTATCAACGGCTTTGGTATGGCTTTCGATCTTGGTGCCGAATATAAGCATGATGAAAACTGGACCTTCTCAGCTGCCCTGCTCGACCTTGGCTACATTGGCTGGAACACCAATTATGTGGCCTCAACCAATGGCGACAGAAACATCAACACCGATACCTACCTCTTCAATGTTGACGATGATGAAGACCATTCTTTCAAGAATGAAGGCGATCGCCTTTCAGAAGGGTTGGCAGCATTGTACGAGCTGCAAGACAACGGCAATAAAGGCAGTCGTTCGCGTGGATTAGCTCCCACCATGAACTTAGGGGTAGAATACACCCCCGATTTCTACAGAAAGATGTCGTTCGGCTTCACAAACAGCACCCGTATGGGAACATTTGGTTGGACAGAATTCCGGCTCTCCACCAATGTCGCTCCCACCAACATCTTCTCCGCTTCTGCCAATTTGGCACTCGGCACTTATGGCTTTAGTTTCGGTTGGTTGCTCAACTTCCATCCCACAGGTTTCAACATGTACCTCGGTATGGATCACACACTCAGCAAACTAGCCAAGCAGGGCTTACCTCTTTCAGGTCGAGCTAATGTCAATATTGGTATCAACATCCCGTTTGGCAATAACAAAACGAAATAAAGGGCTTCCGTATTTTTAAATCTTAAACTCTTTAATCTTTAACTTCTTTTCCCACCACCAACTTGTCGCCTGAGAGGTCAACCTCGAAAAGGTGAGGCACACGGATGTAGCGTCCATTCACACTCTTGTGGCTGTGAACCGACATGAGCCAGCGGCCATCAAGAGCCTTGAACAACATCCCGTGCCCAAAG
>ODAI013992738.1_pt1 | contig 35493 bp, 21 predicted proteins | sample 1539321 | NCBI WGS metagenome assembly ODAI01 (sample SAMN02144231, study PRJEB22623) | gut metagenome | biome: sheep rumen | host: Ovis aries | place: New Zealand
AACTGATAACTATTAATCTGGATTGCTTCGTTCCTCGCAAATCCTCGATTCGACGATGCGAAGCGAGTCAATGACGCGAAGCGACAACTGAACAACTGAACAACTGAACAACTGAACAACTGACAACTGATAACTATGAACTTAATAGCCCCTTCCCTACTCTCCGCCAACTTCCTCAACCTGGAAGCCGACATCGAGATGGTCAACCAAAGCGAGGCCGACTGGTTCCATTGCGACGTGATGGACGGCCGTTTCGTGCCCAATATTTCTTTTGGAATTCCTGTCATACAGGCCATTAAGAAGAAAGCGCAGAAGCCTTTGGACGTCCACCTGATGATTGTGGAACCCGACAAATACTTCGAAGCCTTCGCCAAGGCAGGTGCCGACATCATCACCTTCCACTACGAGGCTTGCACCCATATCCATCGCGCCGTGCAGCAAATCAAGGCCCTCGGGCTGAAGGCAGGCGTGGTGCTCAATCCGCATACGCCTGTCAGCGTGCTTGAGGACATCCTCGGCGACTTGGACGTGGTGCTCCTCATGTCGGTCAACCCGGGTTTTGGCGGACAACAATTCATTGAGCGCACATACGAAAAGATAAAGAAACTGCGTTTGATGATCAAAGAACATCACGCTTCCGCCCTCATCGAAGTGGACGGCGGCGTCAACACGCACAACGCCAAAACGTTGTTTGAGGCGGGTGCCGACGTGCTGGTGGCAGGCAATGCGGTGTTCAAGTCGGAGAATCCGATGAAGGCGATAAAAGAGTTGAAATTTGGAAAGCAGAAATAGTAATCGCCATTACCGTATTTTAAAATACTATTCTTGGGAATAATTATTAAATCTTTGAATATTAAATCTTTAAATCAACAAACTATGAGTAATGACATCCTGAAACTCAAGCCAGAAGGCATTTGGAAAGAGTTCAACGGCATCCTCGGTGTGCCGCGTCCATCGAAGAAGGAAGCCAAAATGGTAGCTTACCTCGAGCAATGGGCCAAAGACCATAAAGTCAGCTACATCAAGGAAGAGTGCGGCAACATCATTATGAGTGTGCCGGCCACCAAGGGCATGGAAGACCGCCAAACGGTCATCCTGCAAGCCCACATGGACATGGTGTGCGAGAAAAACAACGACAAGAAGCACGACTTTGAGAGCGACCCCATCGAACCTGTCATCAAGGGCGAGTGGCTCCATGCCAACGGCACCACCCTCGGCGCTGACGATGGCATCGGCGTGGCTGCAGCTTTGGCCGTCATCGCCGACCCGACTGTGGAACACGGTCCGCTCGAGTGCATCTTCACCGTCGACGAAGAGACGGGCCTGACGGGCGCCATGAAGCTCGACCCGAAGGACTTCACAGGTCGTATCCTGCTCAACTTAGACAGCGAGGACGAGGGCGAAATCTTCATCGGCTGCGCCGGCGGCATGGACACGATTATCAAGGTATGGTACGAACTGGAGCCTGCTCCCGAAGAGAACACTGCCTATCGCATCACCGTCAGCGGCCTGAAAGGTGGCCACAGCGGCGACGACATCAACAAGAACTTAGCCAACGCCAACAAGCTGCTGACCCGCATCCTGTGGCAAGCCACCACTTGGTTCGACATCGCCCTCTACGACTTCCAAGGCGGCAACCTACGCAACGCCATCGCACGCGAAGCCACGGCTGTGGTTTACGTCCCCAACGAGAGCGTCGGCGACTTCCTCCACTATGTCAAGGATATGGAAAAGCACTTCAAGCAAGAATACCAAGTAACCGAACCTACTCTGAAAGTGACGGCTGAAGTGGCTGAAATCCAACCCGATGTGGTCATTGACGAGATGTCGCAATTCAACCTGCTGAACGGCCTCTATGCCTGCCCGCACGGCGTAATCGCTATGTCGCAGACCATCCCGAACTTCGTGGAGACCTCGACCAACCTTGCCTCGTGCAAGAAGAAGGAAGGCTATTTCTTCATCCAGACCTCGCAGCGTAGCAGCATCGAGTCGTCGAAGCAAGACATCGCCAATATGGTGGAAGCCGTGTGGAGCCTCGCCGATGCCGACGTGGAGCACACCGACGGCTACCCAGGCTGGGCACCCAACCCCAATAGCGCCATCTTGGATATCGCAGTCAACTGCTACAAGAAACGCTTCAACAAAGACCCGAAGGTGCGCGCCATCCACGCTGGACTGGAATGTGGCCTCATTGGCGACAAGATTCCGGGCATGGACATGATCAGCTTCGGCCCAACGCTGCGCGGCGTGCACTCGCCCGACGAGCGTTGCGAAATTGCGACCGTCCAGATGTTCTGGGACTTCATGTGCGACATATTGAAGAACGCACCGAAGGCTGAAGCCAAGAAAGCAGCTGCCAAAAAGGCACCTGCCAAGAAAGCGACAGCCGAAAAGAAAGCACCTGCCAAGAAGACCAAGAAATAAGGTTCTCGTTTGACACGAGAAAAGCCCGCCGATGAAATTTGGCGGGCTTTTCATTTAGGTTCGATGATCACTATCACTTCGTCTTGTCCGGCCAAGCGGGAATCTCGGGAACTTCGGGATAGTCCTTCATCTGCTTGAGAATGACCTCGATAGCCTTGTTGAGTTGGTCATCAATGCCTTCAAACTCGTGGGCGGGGTCGTTGTCGATGACGATGTCGGGATCCACGCCATAGCCTTCAATGACCCAGTTGCCTTTCTCGTCGAAGGGAGCGAACTCTGGACGGGTCAGCGAGCCGCCGTCGATGAAAGGCAGGCTGCCACGGATGCCGACCACGCCGCCCCACGAGCGCACGCCGATGGTGGTGCCTATTTTGTGCTTCTTGAACTGGTAGGGGAACAAGTCGCCGTCTGAAGCGGAATACTTGTTGAGGAGCAGCACCTTGGGGCCGAGCATCATCTTCGTAGGCTTGGTCTCAGGCTCGCCATTGCGCATCACGTCGTACATCGACAGTTCGCGGCGCAGGCGCTCCACAATCATCGGGCTTACGTTGCCGCCACCGTTGCCACGGTCGTCGATGATGAGGGCTTTCTTGTCGAGCTGGGGATAGAAATACTTGGCGAACTCGTTCAGGCCGTCCACACCCATGTCGGGAATGTGGATGTAACCCACCTGTCCGTTGGTGGCCTTGCTCACCTTTTCGACGTTGCCTTGCACCCAATTGTAATAGTACAAGCCTGTTTCGTCGGCGATGGGTTTCACCACCACATCGCGGGAGCCACTTCCGGAAGCCTTATTATTTAAGGTGAGCATAACGGCCTTGTCGGCCTTGCCGATGAGGGCGGCATACATATCCTTCATATCCTTGGTGCTTTGCCCGTCGATGGCGATGATGTAGTCGCCTTCCTTGGCATTCACCCCCACTTCGGTAAGCGGAGAGCGGGTTTTATCGTTCCAGTTCTCACCTTTCAAAATCTTGTCAATCTGGTAGTAACCCGACTTGTCGCGGTGGATACGGCAGCCCAACATACCCATCGGGATACGCTCAGGTTTCACACGGTCGCCGTCGCCCACATAGGCGTGACCTATGTTGATTTCACCGATCAACTCACCAATGAGGTAATTCACGTCGTTGCGGTCGGCGCAATACGGCAGCAGTTTGGCATATTTCTCCTTCATCGCGGGCCAATCCACGCCGTGCATGTTGGGCGCATAGAAAAAGTCGCGCATCTGGCGCCACGCCTCGTTATAGATTTGCGTCCACTCGGTGCGCAACTCCACCCATTTCTTCATATTCGAGAGGTCGATGGTCTCATCGTTCTTGCCGCCTTCGCCGGGTTTTCCGCCACCGCCCATCGGGCCTTTAGGTGCATTAACCACCTTATAGCCACGACCTTCGCGAATCAGCATCTTGGTGCCATCGGCAGAGAGTTCGTAGCCCATGCCGCCACCGATGTTCGTGACTTTCTTCGACTTGACATCAAAGAAGTTGAGGCCACCGCCATTGCGACCTGTAGCCACAAAATACAAGCCACCATCGACAGGTGTCAGGTTCCAGTATCTACCTGCATTGACTGGCAACACCACTACCCTATTGCCAATGCCCTCAAAGTCGATTTTCACATCCTTGGCATCTTTCTTGCCTTCGGGTTTAGGCCCTTCTTTTTTACCTTTCGGTCCTTCAGGTTTTTCCGGGCCGTCTTTTTTCTCTTCTTTCGCCCCTTCCGTTTTCACTTCATCATTCTCAGTCAGGAAAGGAGACGGTGTATCTTTCTGTAAAGTAAGCAGATAGACCTTTGACATATCGGTATAGACGTGGTTCCACTCCAACCAGCCGTAGGTCGGGCGAAAATCGCGCTCGGAGGTGAAATACAGGTACTTACCGTTCTTGTCGAAGGCGGGCGAAGAGGCATTGTACCAGCCATCGGTGACCACTTCGTCCTTGCCCGAATCAACATTGTAGATGTGGATCTGGCTCACCGAGAAAGTGCTCGGCATGGTGTAGGCAACCCAGCGGCTGTCGGGCGACCAGCAGAAATCGCGCATCTCGCCTGCCAAACTGCGAGACACCTCCGTGACCTTCTTGGAGGCCACATCGACCATGTTGATACGGTTCATCTTGTCGGACCAAAGAATCTTCTTGCTGTCGGGCGACCATGCCATACCGTATTTGTAAGTATCTGAATTCGAGGTCAGTTGAATGGCTTCCTCCTTGCCGTCTTGGGCTTGGATGTAGATTTCGTCCTCGCCAGTGCGGTCGCTGATGTAGGCGATGTATTTGCCGTCGGGCGACCAAGCCACGTTGCGGTCGTGGGCGTTGTCGCTTTGGGTCAGATTCCTCGTTATGCCCGACTTGACCGGCACCGTCCACACGTCGCCACGGGCACCGAAAGCCACGCGCTTGCCGTCGGGCGAAATGCTGCTCGTGTTGATGAACTTGCTGGCGTCCACATACTTGTTGCGGGTTGTCTTGTTGTCGTTGGCCATCTGCACGGGAATGGGATAGATTTTTCCATCGGCAAGGTTGTAGCGGAACAGTTGGCCTCCGTTTTCATAGACGATGTCCTTGTCGCCGAGCGAGGGCCACTTGATGTCGTAATAGGTGTAGTCCGTCACCTTTGTTGTTTGTTTTGTGCTGCGGTCATAGCAAAACAGGTTCATCGTGCGGTCGCGGTCGGAGCAGTAATAGACTTTGTTGCCGACCCACATCGGGAAGATGTCTTGCGCGTCGTTGTTGGTGATGTTCTCGATCTTTTTCGACTTGAAATCATAAATCCAAACGTCATCGGCCATGCCGCCGCGATAGTATTTCCAAGTGCGGAACTCGCGCATCACGCGGTTGTAGGCAATCTGTTTTCCGTCGGGCGAATACGAGATCCAGCCGCCTTCTGGCAGGGGCAATTGCTCAGCCAGGCCACCATTAATGTTGGCGACAAAAAGCTGTCCCACGAAGGCATCCCAACTCTCCTTGCGGGAGCGGAAAACGATGCTCTCGTTGTCCTTCCACGCCATGACGATGTTGTTCGGTCCCATGCGGTCACTAACGTCGTCGCGCCCAAGGGTGGGCGTGTAGGTCAGACGCGTGGGCGTGCCGCACTCGGGATAAGGCATGACGTAAACCTCTGTGTTTCCGTCATATTGTGCGGTGAAAGCCAGATGTTTGCCATCGGGCGAGAAGCGTGCAAACATCTCATAGCCGCTGGCATCGTTGGTGATTTTGTGGGCTATGCCGCCCTTGATGCTGACGGAGTAAAGGTCTCCGCCATAGCTGAACACCACGTTGTTGCCGTGGATGGTCGGGAAACGCAACATCTTGGCTTCCTCCTGAGCGATTAGGCTGACTGAGCCTATCAGCATGATTGATAAGAATAAATGCTTGATTTTCATAATAAGAAGTTTACAAATGATTTTTCCCCGACAAAAATACAAAGAAAAAAATCAAAACAAAGTATCCATCACAACTTTTTCCACTTCAACCGTGTCTGACAAATACACCAAATATGCCCGAATCTCTTTAGTCACCATGCTGTGCAGAGCGCCAATATAGCGTTTCAGTTGGTTTTTATGCTCTTTGGTTTTCTCACCTGTCTTATAATCAAGCAGATATATGCAGTCGGGAAGCTCGGCATAGCGATCAGGACGAAGTCTTTCGCCATTACTCAAAATCTCACACTCGTTCTTCACCCTGGCTTCTTTTCCAAAAGCAGCCGATATGAGCGGATGCTGAGCCATTTGGATCACTTTATCTTTCAGTAAATCAGCCTTTTCTTTATTGATAGTGCCGTCCAAGACAGACGGTTGCAGGGCGGCGTCAATATCATCCAAGGTGCGCACTTTTGCCAAAATCTCATGCACTTTCTCACCCCACTCACGAGGTTGCATATCGTCGTTGGGCGAAATCCAAAACATGCTCGGTTCTGGATCGATATTGATTCTCTCAAACCAATCCATTGAACAAAAGGTGTTTACGTCATCTTTTAACGTTTCTTCTTCTGTGTTTCCGTTAGGATTCTTGAAATCTGGATTGCCAAAACGATATAGGGAAGCATTATCATCGACCGACACCTTATCAATAAACGGGCTCTTGGCCAAAAAGTCCTCAAACAGATGTTGTTTCTTTGGATCCTTGCCTTGCTTGGCGAGGATATAGAGCCGCTGTTTGGCCCTTGTAAAAGCCACATAAAGCAGGTTAAGGTTATCCAAACGATTGTTCTCTTTCTCTTTTTTAAGGTATTCCTCTGCTTTTTCGCCCATCAATTCTGCCGAAGAATTGAGTTTGAACAACACCCTTTCCACATTGGGAATCGATTCAAAGCCCAAATCCGATGGACTCAACCATTCCTCAGCCGACTTGCTGGGATTCAATCTCTCATCCAAGTCGGTGATAGCTTCTGGATAAACTACCACATTGAATTCCAAGCCTTTGGACTTATGTATCGTCATAATGTTCACGGCATTCCCGCTCACCGACTTCACCGAAAGCTTGTCCTGTTTCTTCTCCCAATAGTCCAAAAACTCTTCTATTCCCTCCCTCACCCCGTTTTGGAACTTGAACACCTCGTCCAAAAAATAGTTCACGAAAGCGTCACGCAACGATTCGATGCGATAAGCCCTTAACAATGAAACACATAAGTCATACAAACAGGTTGACTTGGAGAACAACTCGCGAAACAGTCCCGCCTCGCCTATGCCCAAAACAGGCTCTATATCAGTGTTGCCTTGTGCAATTGTTTTCACTGGGTCGAACAAGCCGTCCAAAGTTTGCTTTCCATCACTTGTCAATTGCCTATAATACAACATATTGGCAATAGAAACTTCGTTGTCGCGATGCAAGAGGAAATCCAAAGTATTGACCAACAATTGCACCTTATTCGACGATTTCAACAAAATGGATTCTTGAGAAATGACTGGTATCCCTCTGTTGTTCAAGTAATTGGCAATTTCAGAGCCATATTCCGTCCTTCGGGTCAGCAATGTGATGTCAGCAAAAGCATAGCCTTGGGTTTCGGTAAGTTCACGAACCAAAGCCTCTATTCTACCAAAGCAATAATTTGGCTGGTTTTCAGGAGAATACAGTTCCAACTGCACCAAACCCTTTTCGGTTTTCTTAGGTTCCTGAAAGATAGACACCTTTTTTCCAAACGTCTCGTTTTCTGCTTTGTAAACGGGTTGCAATTGTTCAGAAAGGTTCTGATATGCCCATTCAAAAAAGGCATTGTTGAACTGCACCACATTCTCGAAAGAGCGATAATTGGAGCCTAAATTATGGAAACTGAAGTTGTCCTTCAGGTTTTGCTCGTATTGTTTGAAAACAGGTTCTCGTTCATCCAACGGAAGTGCATGAATTTCAGGCAGTTTCACAATCTGTTCCACTTCACCGCTGCGAAAACGATAGATGGATTGCTTGCCGTCGCCTACCACCATGCTCATCGCGCCAGCCGATAGTGCATTATCGACCAAAGGCAAGAGATTCTGCCATTGCAGCACTGAAGTGTCCTGAAACTCATCGACAAAAACGTGCTTGAAATGCTCGCCAATGCGCTCATACACAAAGGGTACCGAAAAATCGCCCATCACCGTGTTCAACAACTTGTTGAATTCAGAAATATGCACCACTTCCTCATCTTCGGCCAATCGTGCAAACTCTTCCCTAATCTTCGTGCGCAGGGAATAAAGGAACAACAGATTCTTCTGCGACTTGAAAAACAGATACTTACCTAATTCCTTATCATAATACGCGCTTAACGGTTCAAGGATGGACAGCAGGGCCTCGTTGGCCTCTTGCTGGCTGGGGTCGGAGAGGCATTTGCGCTTGCCGATGGCGGTATAAAAATAACTGTTCGGCTTCGTATAATCCTGTTTGGCGAGCCTGCCGACAAACGCCCCTACCCCCGACTTCTTCTGCCAGTAATCCTCTGTCTGAAGCCCGTATCGTTGCTCAACGGCCTTGAAATCATCGACAAACCTTTTGACCTTATCCTCAAAACCGCGCATCTTGTCATTCAGGAAATCAAGCGTTTGCTTGTACTTGGTTTCATCATTCAGCTGATTGTCTTCACCGCGCTGGAAAGCTTTTTCTTCCATCAGCTTTTTGACGAAGTCGGAAAGCTCGGCCTTGAGGGGTTTGTTGCGCTCATTGGCAAATTGGTTGTCGCTAAAATCATTGAGCAGGCGCACCAGAAATGGACTGTCTTCCCCAATTTGCAGGCCGATGTTGTTGGTGACGGCTTCCGCGACTTCCTCTTTGTCGATACTTACCGTGTATTGCGAAGGCAATCCCAGGTCGTTGGCAAAAGTTCGCGAAAGCTTTTGCACGAAAGCATCGATTGTGCTGACGCAGAAACTGCTGTAATCGTGTATGATACGGGTCAGCAACAGTTGGGCGTTGCGTCTTAGTTGGGTTTCGCTAAGGCTCAATTCCTCCATCAATCCTGTCGCCATCGAATTTGTGTCATACGATTCGTTTTCAATGATTTCGCGCAACTGTTTGACGATTTTCGCCTTCATGTCGTTGGCCGACGCATTGGTGAAAGTGATGGCGAGTATATGGCGGAAGTTATCGGTTAGGCCTTCGCTTCCGAGACAAAGTTTCAAGTATTCCTTGACGATGGTATAGGTTTTCCCCGATCCGGCAGAAGCCTGAAAGACTTGGAAGTTCTTGTTTTGGTTCATGGCTTCGGGGTTTGGGTTGGAGCAGATCTGTTGATGAGCGGGCGACCACCTACTGGTGCGAGCGGCTTGGGCTTGAAAAGTTCCTTGAAAGTGTTGAACGAGCGACTATAAGTCAAACCCAGTCCTTGAGTGTAAGGAGCCAGCTTGTCGAAAGCGAAACTGGAATAATTGGCGTTGTAGTTGGAATGGTTGTAGAAATGTGCTTTCAGTCGGCCATCCTTGCTCAATTTATACTTGATGTCGAACTCGCCCACCAGGTTGGTAGCTTGGCCTGCGTTGGTGTTGTTGTCGGAAATCACGCCGAAGTTGGTCTCGATGGAAAGTCTGTTTTCGAAAAGCTCCATTTTCAACACCATTTGCAGCTCATCGTAGTTGTTGTATCCCGAGCCCAAGCGGTATTTCACGCCCAAGTCCATGTCCTTGGCCAGTTCCAATGTCATGGCGCTGCTCAGGAAATTGCTTAGCAGGTCACCCAAGCCCACCGTGGAGGCATTGGACTCGCTGCCCGCGTAGCTGAACGACCCAAACAGGAGGAGCGACAAGGCCTGCGTGCTCATGATGGCCTGATTGGTGGTGTCAATCAATGAGTAAACAGTTTGACTGACGTCATCAGAGGCATTGGGCAAATTGAGGCCGAATGTGATGGTCGGATTGAGCAAGGCGCCATCAAGGTAAATCAAACATTCCGCATTGACATTATTGTTGCCCGATGATGTCGAGTCGATCATGACGCCAAGCGTGGACAACGAGGTTTTCACAGAATATGCGCCAGTGGCATTGATACGTCCTTCGGTAGGCGAGCCCGTTGTCCAGGATATGGTCCCGCCGGGCTTCAACATGAAGTCTTTGTATATGAGATCCTTGAAATTCAACTGGAACCTTCCGCTATTGATGGCATAATCACCAATCAGGGTGAATGCTTCGCTGCTCGAAGTGCTCATTTTCAGGTTGCCGTTTCCCGTCGCATCGATGATTCCGATGTCGGCAGGGAGATAGATTCGCATGGAAGCATTGTCAGTCACGTTGGCATCGATATCGATGGAGAAATTGGTTTTGCGTTTTTCGGGTTCGGACTCTTCTTCCGCTTCCTCATCTTCCTCGGCATCATTGTTCACGAAAACGATGAAGTCGTTGTCGCGCACGGTTGAAGTACGATTCAGAGGCAAGGTCAGGTTGGTTCCTTTCTGTGTCCGCGCCTTAATGTCCAACAGGATGTCATTCACAGGGCCTTTGATTGTGGCCAAGCCGTTGGCGACAATGTTGCCATAGAACGTTTCGTTGTCTTTCAAGGTCGTTCCCATGACGAGGAAATTACGCGGATGCAATTTCAGGTCGAGGACAAAGTTTTTCAGGTAGTCGTGATACACCTTTCCTTCCACGGGAGCCTTGTTTCCCAAGGTATCTGTCAGCACCATGTCATTAAGTTCTATCGTCTTGGAATCTATCAAAACTGTTGGGCTAAAGGTATAGTATGTGTTCAGGTAGGTCACCTTGCAACCTCCGTCATGGATTTTGACACGACCCTCGATCTGAGGCTGTTTCAACGACCCTTTTACCAGAACGTCGCCCGACCCAAACCCATGAATACGAGATATTTGACCTGCAACAAAAGGTGAAATGACAGCCAATTGCAACGAGTCCAACTTCACGTCGAAATCGAGGTTGTTGTCTTTGCGTTTGGTGTAGTAGGAGCCAATGACACTGAGGGAGCGCGACTGCTCGTTCATGATGCCCACATCCACATTGACTGCCTGGTTTTCGTTGTCCCAGAGGCTCTTCACCACGGCATCGCCGATACGGTCGCCGTTCAGCCACAAGTCGTCCACGGCAAGGTCGGCCAACACCATGGGATTGCCTTTCAGGTCGGCCAAATTTGCCTCGCCTCTGACATAGCCGTCTATATTGAGGCCAGAAGAGGCGAGAAGGAAGTCAAGCATGGAAACATCAAAGCGATTCAGCTGCAAAGAGAGTGTGTCTTGTTCGCCTGTGGGCACATATCCGTTGGCACGCAACGACTGTTGGTTGTGGCTCAATTGGATATTCGACAACTCCACCCGGCCATCACCGAACTGTATGTAATTGTCGGGCGAAATCTGCCAAAGCGAGTCATTGAACACGATGTCGGCCTTGCCGACATTGATGATGGCACCGTTTTCATTGGGATGCAAAGCAAACTCAATCAAAGCCTTGTTGTGGTCTTCAGATGTCACGTCATTCCACGCAATCCTTGTGGCGATGGTGTCGTTGGCAATCCGAGCCGACATTACGATATTGTCAAGCCCAAACGCAATCGTGTCTGTTTTGGTCATGTTGCTCCACACCACCTCGCCCACCGAAAGCGACCCGTAGGCTGCATTGAGGAAGTTGTTGTTTTTCAGTTCGATGTCGTTGATGGCCAGGTCGCCGATCTTCACTCCTTTCGAGCGGGCGGTCAGGAAAAGCTGGCGTGTGCGCGAGGTGTAGGTGGCGTTCAGCGAAGTGTTGTCGGCAATTTCGAGCGATGGCATGAACAGCCGGCTCAACGTTTGCGTGTCTTTCAGGTGCAGTTTGACGAAGAAATCCTGCTCCACGTCATGCTTTTCCTTGTATTCCCTGAATTTTTCCAGATTTTCCTCAAAAACAGGGAAATGCACGAAATAGTCGCCATATTCGTTGAGCGACATGGCAAGAGAGGCAAAATTCATCTTGCCACCCATCTCAAAGTCGAAGAAGTCGTTGTTGATGTTGATACGGCGTTGCATCAGGTTGTCATTGACGATGCGCGCGTCGAAACTCTTCATGTGGTATTCGCCCTGGCTGTTTCGATACACCGTGCTGTCCAAATGAAGCGTGCCTTCCAAATCGTCAATGTTGAAGCCCGTCATGTTGGCGTAGATATTGGTGCTGACAAGCGAAACAGAGTTTTCTTTCATGATTTTCAGCGAATTGAGGTCGGCGTTTCGGATGACGGCCTCGAAGTTGGACTTGGGCAGTTTTGGATTGCTGAAATCGATCAACCCGTTGAAATCAAGATACAATTCGTCGTCGTCAATGTCGATTTGGCCATTGAACCGGTTCTCTTTCATCTCGCCGTTAAGGACAATCTCATCTATATGGTTACCAAGCAGTTCGGCATCCGTAATCTTGCCGTTCAAATCCAGTTCGGGAATGCCTTCCTCGGAAAATCTCATCGAGAAGTCGGCGTTCACATCCAATTTCCCAACGAGGTCCGTTTTGGCAAACATACCGGCGTTAATATGCTGAGCATCAATGTTTCCAGAAAACACATTGGTATGTACGCCTGCACTGTTTCTCGCTATGTTGGCTTTCAGGTTGGCCACGTCGGAACTGAAATCGACATTGGAGTTGAAGTTGTTGTATGAACCGTTGAAACTCAACTTCATGTCGCCCGACTCCAAGGTGCTCAATTGCTCCGGAAGCGGTATCGTGCCCGTCTTGCCAGGGATGTGGAAGTTGGTCAAATCCTCATAAGAGAAGTGCATATTCCTGATGTTCAACGAATGATGCCCGTCATTGAAATCCAGCGGATGCATACTCAAGTCGCCTCTGATGGAAGTCGATTTCCCGAAACGCACATTCATGTCCTTGACGCTGAAATGCTCAATCGGGCCTGAAAACTTACCTTCAAAATGCACACGGTTTGGCATTTGGTTCATGACAGACGAGAAATAACCAATGTCAGAAAGCATGACATCGGTCGGGTATATGTTGGCGTCGAACTCGACGGAATCCACAAATTTCTGGAACGCGCCGAAACCGTCGTACTTCATGTTAAGATCCATGTGAAACAGGCTATTGTTAGTCTCCATCTGCATGTCTTTCAAGAAGATGCCTTTGGAACAAAACACCACGTCGGACTGGAAATGCTTCAGGTCGAGGCCACATTGCTCTTTGGCGGCGAGTTTTTCCACCACGACATAAACCGAGTCGCCGACGAGGGCGAAATGGCGCGCCGCCAATTCCACGTTGTCGAGGTTGAGGTGGGCATAGTCGATACGGTTCTGTTGGGTTTTCAGCGAATCGGCCTCGTCTTGGTTCCACATCTGGAAATCCACGTTTTTCAATTGGATCCTGTCAATAAGAACAGGCATAGGCGGTTGGTCCGGGTCTTTTTCCTTGTCGGAACTGAAAAAGTCAGCCAAAAACTTGAAGTTGAAGTCGTCAGAGCCTTCATATTTGACCAAATTGATTTCAGAATCACGCAATATCACGCTCGAAAGATGGATTTTCCGGTCGAGCAGATCCATGATATTAATTTTTGTCCTCAGAGCCCCAATCGTTGCCAAATTATTGCCATTCAAGTCTTTAACTGACACATCATCCACCATAATCCGCAAATCGGAGCTTATGGACAGTTTTCCCACCTTGATATCGGCACCCGTTTTTTCAGAAAGATAACCTCCCGCAAAACGCACCGCAAAACGCTGAATGATAGGGTCTTGTATGGCCACAAACAGCGTCACGAGAGTGGAAATCGCCACCGTAATCAAAATCAGGATGCTATGGAAAATCTTTTTTTTGATAATTTTGCCCTCCAAATCGAGACTATGAACGAATACATTTTAGGCATCGAGTCGTCGTGCGACGACACCTCCGCCGCTGTGCTTCAAGGCACGCGCGTGCTATCCAACGTCATTGCCGGACAAAAGGTTCACGAGCAGTACGGCGGCGTCGTCCCCGAACTTGCCTCGCGTGCCCACCAGCAGAATATCATCCCCGTCATCGACACGGCTTTGAAGACTGCAAAGATAGATAAAAATCAGTTATCCGCCATCGCTTTTACGCGCGGCCCCGGACTTTTAGGCTCTTTGCTCGTAGGAACCTCATTCTCAAAGGCTTTCGCGCAGAGCTTGAACATCCCCATGGTGGAAATCGACCACATGAACGCGCATATTCTGGTGCATTTTGCCACCGACGACACCCATAACGAGGTCCCAGAGTTCCCGTTTTTGTGCCTCACCGTGTCGGGCGGCCACACCCAAATTGTGGTGGTGAAGGACCATTTCGACATGGAAGTCATAGGCAAGACCATCGACGACGCAGCGGGCGAAGCCTTCGACAAGACGGCCAAAATCCTCGGCCTGCCTTACCCTGGCGGCCCCGTCATCGACAAGCTGGCCAAAATCGGCAACCCCGATGCGTTCAGCTTCGCCAAGCCCCAAATCCCAGGCCTCGACTATAGTTTCAGTGGACTGAAAACCAGCATCTTATACACCGTCCGCGACAACCTGAAAACCAACCCCAACTTCATCGAAGAGAACAAGGCCGACCTCTGCGCCTCGGTGCAAAAGACCATCATCGACATTTTGATGAACAAGTTGGTGAAAGCCAGCAAGCAGACCGGCATCAAGACCGTGGCCATCGCTGGCGGCGTGAGCGCCAACAGCGGCCTGCACGACGCCATGCTCCGCCTCGGCGAAAAATACCATTGGAAAGTGTTCATCCCGCGCCTCTCCTACTCGACCGACAACGCCGCAATGGTGGCCGTGGCGGGCTATTTCAAGTACTTGAAAGGCGAGTTTGCCAGCCAGGATTTGGTGCCTTATGCAAGGCAGAGCTTGATAGACTAAACCTACCGTTTCACAAACTTCCTGAAACAGCAATTGCCATTTTGCACGAAACACGCCACATAAACGCCTGAAGGCCATTGCGAAATGTCGATGGAAGAATGGGATGCGATGCCCTCGGAAAGCATTATTCGACCATACACATCCATAACCGTCAGACGATACGACCCGTTTTTGAGCAAGGCTTCGTCGTCGAAAAACAGTGTTTCCGTGGCGGGATTGGGATAGACCCTCACCCTTTCCGTGGCCGTTTCTGGAACCGAGACGGAATAACCAATATGGTTCCAAAGGAAATCGCGGACGATGTCGAAACACTGGCCGAATTTCTCCTCGTCAAGCTGATAATTGGAAGCGTAATAAAAGGCATGGTCCTCGCCCTCAAAAGGATGGAACTCGAAATCGCTGATGCCAAGGGTTTCAAGATGCGTCGCAATAACCTGTGAACCATACATATAAGGCATGAACGACAAGCCAGCCGAGGCGAAACAGTAGCCCGAATCGAAAGGAACGGTGCCGTCGTCGGTGCCATGAATCATGCAAATCGGGGCATATTCCTCAACATCAATCACATCGAGAGCATTCACACCGCCCCAATGCGGGATGGCACCAGCCACTTGCGGCGAAATGCCGGCGTATTCCGCGAAGCCCGAACTGTGCAACGTTCCCAAGTCGGGCGCGGCGTAGGTCTCTTCGGGGCGTTCCTCCTCGCCCATGAACATTTCGGCAAGGATGGCGATGGAACCCGCCGAGTTGCCCAACAGGAAGATGCGTTCAGGATCGATGCGGTAATCGGCGCAATGCAGCTTGAAGAACCGGATGGCCGAACTCACGTCTTGTGCGGCCATGTAGGCATCGCGGGTGAGCGCGGGACCCGAAATCTGGAGGAACGACAGCAAGCGGTAGTCGATGGAAGCCGCCGCATAGCCATGCTTGGCGAGGCGGTTGCAATAGGCCACCATGTCGGCGAAGTCGCGGCTGCCGGCCACAAACGCGCCACCGAACACCGTGATCACCAACGGGCGCCCGGACATGGTGTCGCCAGCGGGTTCGTAGAAGTCAAGATACAAGGTGGTTGGCGTGGTTTGCCCTTCGCGGATGGCGCTGCTGAACGGTATCGCCGTAGTGGTGGTCACTTCGTCGAAAACGGGTTCAAGGAAACGAGTACCCGATTGGGCCTCGGCATACGTTGGGATGAGCGATGCGAAAGCAGCCAAAAGCGAGCAGCACAAGAAGAAACGGTTGGTTGTCATGGTAGTTATAGTTTGATTCAGGCGACAAAGATACGAAACAAATTCCGTTTCGGATGGGTGTTTGGAGACAAAACGGGCTAGAAAATGTGTAGAGACGCCATGGCGTCTCTACAATTATCGTGTTCACATCAGTCAATGACGATTTTCTGTGTTCGAACCGTGTCGCCTTCGATGAGGCGGAGGACGTAAATACCGGCAGGCATTCCCACCGTAGAGATGCGATTCGTCGTGTCACCCATGCGAGCAACAACGACGCGCCCCGAGGCATCCACCATTTGCAGAGACACACGGTCGTGCGTCTCAACCGCCAGTCGGATTTCGCCGTGGGAGTAAAAGGCAAACGTTTGGTCCGCAGACGGGCCGTCTGCTGGCCCGGAAAACAACAATCGGAAACGCGAAGCATAGTCATTAGGATTAGCCTCGAAAGCGTAGTCTGGATTTTTAAGAAGATCAACATCGGCCCCAGTTAGATTGTCCACCAGATGCAAATATGCGCATTCTCTTGTCGTTCAGCAAACACTCATAATCCTTGCCTTGAAGAAACTATTCAACATTACTGATAGCATCCAAGATATGCTCCAACCTTCCCCTATCGTTAACTCGCTCTCTCATAAATCAACACTTTATCCTCGTTGGCGGTTTTGGCAGCAAAAATGTCGCTGTCGGGACGCTCTTCACCACGGGAATACGACCCGAACAGCCATGCCTTTTCTACAGGCAATGTAGCCAGACACGACTGCAACCTTTGAATCATGTCGCTGTTCATTACGAAAGATGTTTACCGCGCAAAAACAAGAAAAAAACCAATACCATAGACAGTATTTGTCATTATCGGCAAAATCTGCTTATCTTTGCCGTCGGATTACAAAATCAAATGCCCCCCATGAACTGGACCGACCTCCTCTCCAACAAACGCTACGCGCAGCCGCAAAAGAGCGCGGACATACGCAGCAGCTTCCAGCGCGACTACGACCGCATCATCTTCAGCAGCCCCTTCCGCCGCCTGCAAAACAAGACACAGGTATTTCCCTTGCCGGGCGCACAGATGGTTCACAACCGCCTGACACACAGCCTCGAGGTGGCCAGCGTGGGACGCTCCATCGCTTGCCGCACGGTGGAAAAACTCGCCAAAAAACATCCCAAACTGAAAGACCGCCAATCCGACATCGAGACCATCGTGGCCTCGGCTTGTTTAGCCCACGACCTCGGCAACCCGCCTTTCGGCCATTCGGGTGAGGATACCATCAGCAGCTTCTTCAAGGATGGAAAAGGCAAAGAAATGAAAGACAAGGTTTTGCCAGAGCAATGGAGCGACCTCATCGCCTTCGAGGGCAATGCCAACGCTTTCCGCCAACTGACCCACCAGTTCTCGGGTCGTCGCGCTGGAGGCTTCTCGCTGACTTCAGCAACCTTGGCCACCTTGCTGAAATACCCCTACCCTTCTTTCGACAAGGGCAACCGCAAGAAATACAACGTGTTCTACTCGGAAATACCTGCTTTTGAGGAGGTTATGAACGAGTGCGGCATCCCGAAAATCGATTCCGAACACCTCGTTTATGCCCGCCATCCGCTGTCGTACATGATGGAGGCCGCCGACGACATCTGCTACCTCGTCCTCGACATGGAAGACGCCCACAAGCGCGGCATCATCAGCACCGAGGCCATCGAAGGCTGCTTCCTCAGCTTCTTCGACATCAATAAAGACAAGGATTTCTACAAGCATAAAGAATTGGCTTACAACGAAGTAAGCGACACCAACGAGCGCATGGCCTTCCTTCGCGCCACCTTAATTAATAAGCTCGTCAATTGCGCGAGCGACATCTTCGTCAAAAATTACGATGCCATCATGGAGGGTCGTTTCGAGAAGAGCTTGATTTCGCATCTGCCTGATTTCGAGAAAACTGCGCTCGACATCTGCCGCGATGCCTCCGTGAAGCACATCTACCGCCACCCATCAGTGGTGAAAATCGAGCTGACGGGCTTCAACGTCATCGGGACGCTTCTGGAACACTTCACCGACGCCGTCTTAAACCCCGACACACCATATAATAAAAAACTGCTCTCAATCATCCCCGAGCAATTCAAGGCGACCACCGACGACACCTATTCCAAGCTCCAGTCCGTCATCGACTTCATCTCCAACATGACCGACCTTTACGCCGTGCAACTCTACAAAGACCTGAGAGGAATAGACTGATGAAGAGAAAGTTAGCTATCGTTTTGTTCTTAATGTGCGGCATGGTTTCGCTCGCGCAAGAAACGTTTGTGGAAAAAAGCACAAAATCTTGTCTCATAGCCGATTACAACCCAAAAGAAACGGCTTTTCTGAAAGAGAAATGCCGTCAGGCAGGCTTGGACTTAGGCCTTTCAGTCATGGCCAACCGCGTTCCGACCAACAGCAAACACGTTTCGCCCAAACCATCGAAACACCTTTTGAAACAAGGCGTTTTGGAGTTGCAAAGCGCTTTGGATGACAACCAGACCGTTTTTGCCGTCTATCGTTCCGAATTGTTGGAGAAGCCATCAAGCATCAACGTATTGCAAATCGAGGACGAACTGGTCGTTTATCGTACAACAGAAGCCAGCGTCAGTTTCCACATTCTGTACCACTGCACTCGTGGAGCATTTGGCACAAAAGCCACGGCTCACCCAAAAAATGCACCAGTTTACAAGTTATGGGAAAGTCCCGACCGCACCCTCCTCCCCGACCTCGAACTGCAAAACCAGATGGCTCAAAGCGAAGCAAGAAAATGGTCCAAAACCGACTTCCAGGTACTGATTTTCAACGACTTGAAAAGCTATGGCTACAACGAGCATGGTGACGAGGCCATTCGTCATTTCTTGGACACGATGCACAAGTACAATCCCGAAAAACTCCTGCAAGCCGACCTGCTCACACCCGCTTCATGGCCTTATCTGAGCCGCGTCAATGAGAACCAACTCTGGAACGAATCGATGCGCACCAAAATCATCGAAACCCTTTCTGAACGACAAGATTTCTATCGCAAAAACCTGATGCCGTGGATGATAGGAAACTTCCAAATACTGCTGGCCGACAAAAACCGCAAGGCCACCACGCTTGAGGAGTTGGAATGGTTTCTCAGCAAAGCCGCCGCCTTCGACGCAGGCTTCAGCCTCGATTTCAGCGCGGAAAACATGCGCATGCACGGCCTGACCGACGCAATGTTGAATACCGTAAACCTTTGGGAATCATTGCGCCTCAACAACGCATTCACAGAAGCGAAAAAAGAAGAGTTCAAAGACCCATACGGAAATTGGCACCTCGAAAAAGCCGACGACAGCATCTATTTGCTTTATAACCAACACATTTCGCGTCGCTATTTCTGCAACTTCAGCGACGACCATTGGGAATGGAACAGTCCTTACTCGAGCCGTTTTGCCCTGCAAATCGCCGTTGAAGGCAAAGGCAGTATCAGCAATCCGGTTTTCAACACGCCCAACGGCGAACTCTTTTTCCCATGCACCCTCAATGCCAGTCAATACCTCATCCTCGACTTCGACGGAGCGGCCTATATCACCGACTTGAATTTCAACAAGATAAAGGAATTTGAAATACAAGGGATTCCCTTCTTGGACGAAGGCGTTTCGGAAGTGTCGTTCACTTGCACCGCGAAACCACAAGAGGGAAAAATGCCATACCTAACCGTGCGATTTGCCACCCGCGACAAAGCAAAAGAAATACACATTCCATAATCCCCATACCTCACAAGACGCAAGCATTGCGTCTCTACAACCATAACTATTTCTTCACTCCAGGGAACGACTTAACAAACCTCACCTTGACATCGGGAAACGAGTTCACAAATTGCACTTTCACATCGGGGAAGCTCTCCACAAACTTCACCTTGCCGCATTGGTCGGGGAAACTCTCCACCACCTCAATGGCCACATCCTCAAAGGATTCCACAATCTGCACTTTGATATCGGGGAAACTCTCCACAACCTTCCATTTGCCGTAAAGGATGAAAGTCTTTCCATCTTTGTTAGTAAAAGTGCAGTTTTCCTTGTCAATGCCCGGTTTCTTGTCGTTGTTTTGCGCCAAAATCGGCAGGGTCATCAGCGCAAACAGGGCAAAAATCAATGCTTTTTTCATGATGATTTGGATTTTGGGACGAACAAAAATACCACAAAAAACATTCCAATCACCAATAATGATGATGCTCAGCGAAAAAAACATTATTAATTAGGAGCGGAGATTGTCTAAAGTCGCCGTATCTTTGCAACATCAAAAAGAAGACGACAATGATGACACTTGACAAGCTCGAAACCGGCCAATCCGCTCGCATCCAGTCCGTTGGAGGCGAAGGACGACGCCGGCAGCATTTCCTCGACATGGGCCTCATCCCCGATGCGGTCGTCAAACTGGTGAAATTCGCGCCGCTCGGCGACCCGATGGAGGTGATGATACACGGCTACGCGCTCACGCTCCGCAAAGCCGACGCCGCCCTGATTGAGGTGGAACCATGCAATCCGTCGGACGAAGCAGAAGGCCTTGACCATCAAGACGACGAGCAACTGTATATCACCACTTTGCACGACCACAACGCCCACCCAGGCTTGGGCGAAGGCGGCATCTACCACGACAAGACCCACGAACACGCACTGCCCCACGGCACCACCTTGACCTTTGCCCTTGCCGGACAGCAAAACTGCGGCAAGACGACGCTTTTCAACCAACTGACGGGTGCCAACCAGCATGTGGGCAACTTCCCCGGCGTCACCGTCGACCGCAAGGACGGTGTCATCAAAGGGCATCCCGACACGCAAGTCACCGACTTGCCAGGCATCTACTCGCTGTCGCCCTACACTTCCGAGGAAGTGGTCTCGCGCGAGTTCATCATGCAACAGAAGCCCAAGGCCATCATCAACATCGTGGATGCCAACAACATCGAGCGCAACCTCTACCTCACCATGCAACTCATGGAATTGGGAAAGCCTATGGTGTTGGCACTCAATATGATGGACGAGGTACGCAACAACGGCGGCAGCATTCTCGTCAACGAAATGGAGCAAATCTTGGGTTTGCCCGTGGTGCCGATTTCAGCCTCCAAAAACGAAGGCATCAACGAATTGGTGGACCACGCCATACACATCGCCAAGTATCAGGAAACCCCTGTGCGTCAGGACTTTTGCAGTAAGGACGACCACGGGGGTGCGGTGCATCGCTGCCTTCACAGCATCATGCATCTCATAGAGGACCACGCCCAGCGTGCCGACATCCCCGTGCGCTTTGCCGCCTCCAAGCTCGTTGAGGGCGACAACATCGTTCTCAACGCCTTGCAACTCTCACAAAACGAGAAGGAAACGCTCGAACACCTCATCGTGCAGATGGAAGAGGAACGCGGCCTCGACCGTGCCGCTGCCATGGCTGAAATGCGCTTCGCCTTCATCAAGAAACTGTGCGACAAAACCGTGTTGAAGCCCAAGGAAACCAAGGAATACCAACGCAGCCGCCGCATCGACAAGGTGCTCACCGGCAAGTGGACCGCCATCCCGATTTTCATCCTCGTCATGGTGGGCATCATCTACCTCAGCATCGACCTGCTTGGCGCGCCCCTGCAAGACTGGCTCGACCAAGGCATCAGCTGGCTTGCCAGTGTCGTCGGCACCGCTTTGGCCAACTGGAACGTCAGTCCAGCCGTGCAGTCGCTCGTCGTCGACGGCATCTTTGGCGGCGTGGGCAGCGTCTTGAGTTTTGTACCCATTATCATATTGCTGTTCTTTTTCCTCAGCCTTCTGGAAGACAGCGGCTACATGGCTCGCGTGGCCTTCGTGAGCGACAGTTTCTTGAGGAAACTTGGTCTCACCGGCCACAGCATCGTGCCCATGCTCATCGGCTTCGGCTGCACCGTGCCTGCGGTGATGGCCACCCGGACCCTCCACTCCACCCACGACCGTTGGCGCACTGTTTTACTCACGCCTTTCATGAGCTGCTCGGCCAAGATTCCAATCTACGGTTTCTTCACCGAATACTTCTTCCCTGGTCATGGCGGCTTGGTGCTGATCGGCCTCTATCTGTTGGGCATCCTCGTCGGCATCGTCACAGCGTTGTTCACCAAATGGTTCGGCGACAAGGGCGATGTGGCCCCTTTCGTCATGGAGTTGCCTAACTACCGCCTGCCGAGCGCGAAGAACGTCGCTCACCTGCTTTGGGACAAGACCAAGGACTTCGTGCAACGCGCCTTCACGGTCATTTTCCTCGCTACTTTGGTCATTTGGTTTCTGCAAACATTTGATTTCCATTTCACTATGGTAGAGAATGGCGAAGGCAGCATGTTGGCTACCGTTGCCGGCTGGATTGCGCCCCTGTTCCGTCCCATCGGCTTGGGCAACTGGCAGGTTGTCACGGCTTTGATTAGCGGTTTCATGGCCAAGGAGAGCGTCATCGCCACCTTGGAAGTCTTGAACGCCATGCCGTTGTTCACCATAGCCAGCAGCGTCTCTATGTTGGTGTTTTGCCTGCTCTACACGCCTTGCGTGGCAGCCGTAGCAGCCATCCGCCGCGAGTTGGGCACCAAGTGGATGCTGTTCATCATCCTGTTCCAGTGCGCCGTCGCATGGATTTGCGCATGGTTCGCCTATCTCATCGCCAATGCCGTCGTCGCATGAACTGGGCCACGGGCATAGTGCTTTTGGTGGTTGCGGCGCTTGTCGTTGTTGCCGTCCGAGCCTTGCGGTCGGGCAAAGGCCAATGCTCGTGCGGCGACAAGAAACAGGATGGATGTTCGGGCTGTTCGGTGGATTGTCCGCTGAGGCGGTGATTTTTTCGCCAAATACACAGAAAAAAACACCATCTTACAAAAACAACAGACATTTAATTGCGTTGTAAATTGAAAATATGTTATATTTGCAACGTCATTAAGGCCATTCTGGCAACTCATACCATGCAAAAAGGCTATCAGACATACGGACCCTTCAGATTCGCATTGCCTCCAATAGCAAAGGCATTTTCTTTTACAAACCTACGTATCTATTTAATAATCAACATTTTACACAAAACAAGAACAAATGGCTATGAAACAAGAGCCATTCGGCGCTTGGATTATGCCTATTGGCCGTCGATGCCGAAGTGCTTGTCCAGCGTCACATTTCAAGACAATTATTCCAAAATTAATTATTAACCAAAACCTAAACAAATGAAAAAAAGAATTTTACTAACTTGCTTGTCTGTGCTACTCTTCACAGGCATGAGCGTGGCCCAGGACGTGTATTCCTCGGGCTACTACATCGGCACCAACGGCGCCCATAGAGCCGCAGTGTACAAAAACGGCACCATGTTGTATGATTCTTCCCCAGGGTTTGAACGTAGATGTACCTCCTCTGATGTGGTGTTCCACAATGGCGACGTCTATTGGGCGGTCAACATGGTGGAATACAGCGGCACTGCTGATGATGCCTATGTGTACAAAAATGGAGACTTCTTTTTGACCCCCAGTTCTTACCCCTCCTTTCTTAATGGAATCTACATCCACGACTTGTTTGCTGGCAACAACCTGTTTGCTGCGGGTTACAAAACGACCAATGGCAAAAAGGTCGCAGTTTTGTGGAGAAATTCAGATGGCACCCCGATTAACACCTTGGGCAATGGAAGTTCGGATAGCGAAGCCATTTGCGGCACAACCTTTGCTAATTCTACTTATGTTGGAGGCTACCAAGGTTCCTCTGGCATGATTTGGAAAAACAGTACGGTACTAAAGCAAATTGCCAACACCAAGATTCTTGACATCACGACCTACGACGGTAGATTGTGGTTTGTGGGTAAAGAGGGTTCTGCCCTGAAAGTGTGGAAAATGGATACCGATGGCACCAATTTGGAGGTAAAATACACACTCGTATCATCAGGAGCCGAGCCCCTTGCGAGCATTTGTATCGACGCTAACGATGTATATGTTTCTTCCTTTGGAGGAGAATTCCAGGATGTGGTATGGAAAAACGGTGTCCAGCTTTACACCACTGGTGGCTACTTTTACAGTGTAACGGCCAACACCAACGGCGTTTACTACTGTGGTACACAAGGAGGTACAGGCAGGATTTGGAAAGACGGTTCGGTGCTTTACTCACCCTACCAATGCAATGAAGTGTTTGGCATTTACGTTGCCGAGCCAGAGTGCACCAGCAGTGCAATCCGCGACCTGCCTTTCACCGACGGTTTTGAGAACGGCAACACCAGCTGGCACTGCTGGACAACCATCGACGTGGACAACAACAACGGCGGCAACCATTTCATTCCTTTCTGGGACAGAAGGAGTGGTGGAAACAATGGTACCACGGCGACAGGAGACTATTGCGCATATCACGGCTGGGGTACCGGTACACAGGAAGGATGGCTCATCAGCCCGCAGCTTTTCCTGCAGCCTGGACGTGACCAGACCCAGCTTACTTTCGATATGTATGGTCTTGGTGACGAAAACGAAGGCACCAGAAGTGTATATATTTCCACTACTGATATGAATCCGAGCAGCTTCACCCAAGTGTGGACATCGAACAGCCCCGCCCAATGGGCGAACATCACCATTGACCTCAAGGCCTACCAAGGACATGCCGTCTATATTGCCTTTAAAATCATGGGCAATTTCCATGGCTGGTATATCGACAACGTGAGCGTCACCGAAAGCTGGACACCCGGCTCCAATTACAATGTGCCTTACACCTATACTTTCAGCGATTGGCCTTGGCAAAGTACTGCCTGGTATAATATCGACTACGACAAGAGCGGCGGCAAGAAATGCTGGCAATACAACAGCACGGAGAACTGCGCCTACCACCCGTATGGACAGTCGGGCATTGCTCAACACGGCTGCCTCTACTCGCCCAACATCACCCTGCCCGCCGGCCACGACTATGTGCTGAAGTTCAAGACCAAGTCCACCTCTTCCGGCTCCAACATGAGCAACAAGGTTTACCTGAGGCAAGACGGCACAGGCACACCTGCCACGGAACAATACGGAACTATGATTTGGTCCGACAACCAGTTTTCCAGCAGCTGGACAGAGGTGGAAGTTCCGCTCTCTGCTTATGCCGGACATGTCATCTCCTTGGAGTTCAACTATCAGGGCACCTACGCCCACAACTGGTTCATCAAGGACGTGCGCGTGGAGCAGACCATCGTGCAATACACCATCACGGCCAACTCCAACAACAACGCTTGGGGCACGGTGACGGGAGGCGGCACCTACAACAACGGCGCCACCTGCACCCTGAAGGCCACGCCTGAAAGCGGCTACCAGTTCCAGAGCTGGAAGAAGAACGGAGAGGTGGTCAGCACCAGCCCCACCTACAGCTTCACGGTGACGGAGAGCGCCACCTACACCGCCCAATTCGGCGAGATACCTATCAACTACTACACCATCACCGTGAACGCATCGCCTGCCGAAGGCGGCAGCGTCACGGGCGGCGGCACCTACCAGGAAGGCTCTTCCATCACGCTGACGGCCACTGCCAACGCTGGCTACAATTTCAGTCAGTGGAACGACGGCTCGACCGACAATCCGCGCATCGTCACAGTCACGTCCGATGCCACCTACACAGCACAGTTCACGCAGAACACCTACACGGTGTCCGTGTATGCCAACCCCGTTGATGGCGGCACCGTCACGGGCGGCGGCACCTACACACACGGCCAAACGGCCACCCTGACGGCCACACCCAACACCGACTTTGAGTTCCAGGGCTGGAGCGATGGCTCGACCGACAACCCGTACACGGTAACGGTGACGGCTGATGCCACCTACACTGCCACCTTCAGCGAGGTGGGAGCCATCTACTACACCATCGCCGTGAACGCCGAACCCGCCGAGGGCGGCAGCGTCACAGGCGGCGGCACCTACGAGGAAGGTACCACCGTCACGCTGACGGCCACGGCCAACGAAGGCTACACATTCGAGGGCTGGAGCGATGGAATCACCCAAAACCCGCGCACGGTGACGGTGACGGGCAACATGAACTTCACGGCGAGGTTCTTGCTGAACCAATACACCATTACCGTGGAGGCCAATCCTGCAACGGCCGGCTCGGTGAGTGGCGGCGGCACCTATTCTTACGGGTCAACAGCCACCCTGCGCGCCACGGCCTACAACGGATATGAGTTTGCAGGCTGGAGCGACGGCTCGAGTGAAAACCCGCATGTGGTGACAGTGACAGGCAACGCCACCTACAAAGCCATCTTCAATGCTGTTGGCTCCATCTACTACACCGTCAAAGTACAAGCCAGCCCTGCCGGTGCCGGATCGGTTAGCGGCGCAGGCTCCTACGAGGAAGGCACCGTCATCACGCTGACGGCCACACCCAACGAAGGCTACACCTTTAGCCGCTGGAACGACGGCAACACCCAGAACCCGCGCACGGTGACTGTGCTCAGTAACATGAGTTTCACGGCCTTCTTCACATCCAACACATACACCATTACGGCCAACGCCAGCCCCGACAACGGCGGCTCTGTGACTGGCGGCGGCAGCTATGCCTACGGTGCCTCGGCCACTCTGCAAGCCATCGCCAACAAAGGCTTCACGTTCATGCAATGGAGCGATGGCGTGGTGAGCAACCCGCGCATCGTCACCGTGTATGGCAATGCCACCTACACAGCCCTGTTCCTCGGTGCCGGCGGTGTAACCTACACGCTGACGGTGACCTCTAACTATCCTGAACTGGGCAGCGTCACGGGCAGCGGCACCTATCCCGCCGGCGCCTCGGTGGAAATCGCCGCTTTCCCCATGCCAACCGCAGCCTTCTTGAAGTGGAGCGACGGTAACACCGACAACCCGCGCACAGTGTTAGTGAACAGCAACAAGGAGTTTGTGGCCGAATTCGCCGCTGTGAACACCTATACCATCACCGTGGAGAGCGCCAACCCGACCATGGGCAAGGTGAACGGAGGTGGCACCTTCACGCAAGGCTCCACCACCGAGATTAGTGCCGTGGCATTCGATGGCTATGTGTTCACCTCCTGGAATGACGGCAACACCGACAACCCACGCACCATCACCGTGACTGGCAACGCCACCTACACGGCACATTTTGCCGCCAGCACAGTGGTTACCCACACCGTCACCCTAATCTGCAACACAACGGAAGGCTCGGTGAGCGGCGGCGGCGTGTATTTGCACGGCCAAGAAGCCTACCTGCAAGCCTTCCCGAATGACGGCTTCTTCTTCGACAAGTGGAACGACGGCAACACCAACAATCCGCGCACCATCACTGTGACTTCCGACCTCACCCTTGTGGCCTTCTTCAAAGGCACGGGCGGAGGCGAGAACGAGACCGATCTCTACGCCCTCTATCCCAACCCCGCCACGGAGAGCATCCGCATCGAGGGCATTGAAGCCAACACATCCATCGAGATCTACAACAGCCTGGGCGATTTGGTCAAAGTGGTCAATGCCGGTCCCAGCCAGGAAATCGGCATCCGAGACCTTGCCTCGGGCCTCTACCTCGTGCGATTCAACAACGTGTCGCTGAGGTTTGTCAAGACCCTGTAAGCATCAACATTTGGTAGAGCCGGAGTCCTCCGGCTCTACCTTCCACATCCAAAAAACATTCCCGTACATTGCCACGGGAATGTTTTTTTGTGCCCTGTCGCTGTCCAATTTCGTTTTTTTTTAATTTTGCCGTGTCAATCCAAAACAATTAGCATCATGGTAGAATTAGACGAAACCTTCGGTATTCACGACCTCGCCAACGAGGCAAAAGATGTCATCGACGAAATCTTGTACAACAAGACACGCATTTCCTCCTATCCTGGAGAAATGGTCATCACCCGCGACAAGGTATATTTCTTTCTCGATCCCATCGACCCCGACGACCGACATTCTCTTGATTTATTCTCGAAGGATCCCAAGTCGTGGTGCATCGGCATCAACGAAATCGCCTCTCACGGCAGGTACGGACTTGCCGGTTACAAGTTCACCCTGAACGATGGCCAAGTTATACGCTTTACCAACGTCTTCCGCAAGAAACGCGCCGAAATCGTTGAGATACTTGAAGATCGAATGAAATAAACAACACTAAGCAAACCTAACACCTTAAATAATGAAAAAACACCTACTACTTCTCCTGTCTGCGATAGCTTTCACAAGCATAAGCATGGCCCAAGACATCTGGTTGGGCACATCCCAAACCGACAGCAACGGCAAGAGCTTCTACACTTTGAGCAAGAACGGAACCGTTATGCAAACCCACCAAAACCCAGCCTTCAGCTATGAGATGACCGACTTGATTGCCGTCGGGAACGGCGACGTTTATTACCTCAACCATATCATGCCCGCAGGCAACGATCCGATGCAGCAACGCACCGAGGTTCGCGTCCAATCCGGCGACGACAACGAAGTCGTGTATGAATGCCCTACTGGACAAGGCATTCACCTCAAGGACTTGGCTTTCGAGAATGGCGACATCTATGCCTGTGGCAGCTTCCTTGGCAATGACGGGATCCGCTACGCCCACATCACCAAAAGCGGCGAGGTTTTCCACCAAAGCGAACAGGACGGCTACTATAGCGACATGCACGGCATCACCGTGCACGAAGGCGACGTGTTCACGTGTGGCGGTCGGTCGTTCACATCTGGAGCCTCCGACGAAACCAGCCTTTACCCGCAGGTGTGGAAAAACGGCTCTCCCCTGGCAGTGGCCAGCGAACACAATGGCGTTGCCTACGACATCGCAATCTACGGTCCGGAAGTTTTCGTTTGTGGCAAGGTGTTCATCGGCGGCCTGTGGAAAGGTGCGCTGTGGATCACCACTTACGACATTGTTCGTCCCCTCGTTCTGATAGACGTCGTTTCCGACAACGAATCGGTTTGCAACAAACTCAGCTTCGACGGAGGCAACATCTATGTCTCGTATGAGGTGGACGGCATCGAATCAGGAGTGTGGAAATGCAATGTGGGCACCTATACGCCCGTGAAACATTTCACCTATGAGGCCTCTTGTGCAAGCTGTGGAAACATCGTTGCCAACAACCACGGCATCTTCACCACTGCCGACGACGAGGCAACGTACTACCTTGACGGTGAAGCCGTTGCCACTCCCGTCGAAGCCCCTATCCATAAGATCGCCGTGCACTGTCCAAGGCAAAACACGGTTTACGAACTGCCTTTCGTCGACCAATTCGAGAATTCATTTGTGGCAACGACCCATTGGGACGACTGGTTCTCCTACGATTATGACAACCACAACAGCACCAACAAATCGTATTGGCACAGAGTGGATTATAGCGGAAACGAAGAATATGCCGTGATGCATGGCTATAACGGCGAAACCATGCAAAGCGGCGACCTCTGCTCACCCGCCATCAGGATACCAAGCGACGTTTACGCCAAGTTGGGATTCGCAATGCAAATCGGATACTTACAATATTACAATGACGGCAGTTCCTCTGTTTGGATCATTGAGGACGACGGGACTCCGTTGACCGACGACAACTATACGGATTTCCCAAAAACAAAAATCTGGAGCGTGGATGAAATAGTCGACACCCTATTCTCAGACGTTTGGTACCAAATCGAGATAGACCTTACGGAATACAAGGGGAAGACCATTCGCGTGGTATTCAACTACGAAGGGAAAGATGCCCATAAATGGTTTATCGATGAGGTTAGTGTATGGAGAGACTCGTATGAAGCCACCCAAGAACATGCTTCAGACGTCATGGCCATTTATCCCAACCCTGCCTCGGAGAGAATCCGCATAGAAAGCCTTCAAGCCGAGAGCAAGGTGGAAATCTGCAACGTCATGGGCGGACTGGTGAAGGTCGTCGAAGCCAAGCCCAACAAGGAAATAGACATCAGCGACTTGGCCGAGGGCGTTTATATGTTGCGCTGTGGCAATGCCACAATGAAATTTGTCAAGGCATTGTAAACATTGACCCCATGTCGATACTCAAACTCTATCCAACCAATCCCAACCCGCGCTACGTCAAGATGATTCTCGAATGCTTGGCTGACGGCGGTGTGATCATCTTCCCGACCGACACGCTCTACGGACTTGGCGGTTGCATCAACAATCCACGCACTTTCGAGCGCATCTGCCAAATCAAAGGCATTCGCAAGGAGAAGGCCAACTTCTCTTTTATCTTCCACGACCTCAGTATGTTGAGCGAGTTCACCAAACCCATCAACAACGACGTGTTCAAGATGATGAAACGCAACCTGCCTGGACCGTTCACATTCATTTTGGAGGCCAACAACAACATTCCACGCATCTTCCAAAGCAAGAAGAAGACCATCGGCATCCGCATCCCCGACGAGCCTATCATCACCAACATCGTCAGGGAATTCGGCTCGCCGATTATGACCACCTCGCTCGCCGACGTGGAGGACGACATCAATCCCTACCTCACCGACCCAGAAGAGATTTACGACCGCTACAAGGAGTTGGTGGACATCGTCGTCGATGGCGGTGCCGGCGACAACGAGGAGAGCACTGTTGTGGACTGCACTGACAATGAGATCGTTATCGTCCGACAAGGCAAGGGGTTGCTTGACGAATGAAAAAAAATTGCTTGAAAAGCGACAGGATAAAGAAAAAAGCCGTACTTTTGCACCGCAAAAAGGCTGACTCGGTAGCTCAGCAGGTAGAGCACAACACTTTTAATGTTGGGGTCCTGGGTTCGAGCCCCAGCCGGGTCACCAAAACAGAAAATCAGCCAGTTACGGCTGATTTTCTTGTTTATGGCGCACGAAAATCGCACACCCTGCTTCAATGCGCGGCCTTCAAGAAACTGTATTCCTTGCCATATTTAAGATGTTGCGCCACGAAATCGGTAGGATATTCTATCTTGTAGTCGGTCACGGTGCCGTTTTCGACAACGGGAACGATTTCGGGGTTGATGAAACCGCCGTAGGGCTTGAGGCCCAATGCGTTATAGCGTTCCTTCACTTCCTTGTGCAGCTCTGGATCGACCTTCACGGCGTATTTTTCAACGATGGCTTTGCCTGCGGCATAGTCGCCCTCGCTCTTGATGCGCTGGATTTCGGCCAACAGTTCGCCGAACAGTCCGCGCAAAGCCTCAAAGTCGTTGATGACGAAATAGGTCTTGCCGTTTTCCACTTTCTTCTCTATGACGTTGGCCTCCCGGCCGTGCTCGTAGCACCACTCCGAGATGAGTTTGCGGTTCTGCATGTGCGACTCGGTAACGTCTTTGCCCAACTCAACGCGAGCCAACTGCGACATCATTCCGTTGCGAATGTAGGAACAATACTCGGACTTATAGGCCTCTGCATCAGGCATTATGTTCAGTTCCACCATCTTGGGATCGGCGAGGTAATACAAGCCAAAGAGGTCGGCGCGGGCTTCTTCCAATGTGGAGCTGAACTCCTTCAAAGCGCCTGGTTGCGTGCCTGGTAGCAGTTTGCCTGAACCGTGACCCAAGCACTCGTGAAGGTTGGTGTGAACCACGTCAGCGTCGGAGCCGTATTTCTTGCAGAGGTCGATTTCCTCTTGCGAATAGGCGAACTCGGCCAAAGCGCTCTTCGGGTTTTCGTCGGCGGCCTTGTCGTAGGCTTCCATCAGGTTGGTGATGGTCACCGACTTGGAGCCATAGTCCTTGCGAATCCAGTCGGCGTTGGGCAGGTTGATGCCAATCGGGGGCGAGGGGAAGCAGTCGCCGCCGAGGGTGGTGACGATGATGCTCTTCGCCGAAACGCCCTTGCACTCTTTTTTCTTGAAGCGCGGATCGACGGGCGAGTTGTCCTCAAACCATTGCGCGTTCTCGCTAATGGTGTTGGAGCGGACGGTAGCCTCCAAGTCCTTGAAATTGACGACCGATTCCCAGGTAGCCTTCATGCCCATGGGGTCGCCGTAGTCCTCGATGAAACCGTTCACGAAGTCGATGTGCGAAACGGAATCCTGCACCCAGGCAATGTTGTATTCGTCCCAAATCTTGAGGTCGCCAGTGGTGTAATACTCAATGAGTTTTTGCGTGTAGTCGCGCTGTATGTCGTTCTCTGCCACTTCGTTAGCCTTACTCAGCCAGCCGATGATGGCCGTGATGGCCTCGCCGTACAAGCCGTCGGCCTTATATACATCCTCGTAAATCTTGCCGTCTTTCTTCACCAACTTGGAGTTCAGTCCATAGGAAATCGGGGTGGCCTCGTTGGGCTTGTGCATCTTATTATAATAGGCTTCCACTTCCGCCTTGCGGATGTCGCCTTCATAGAAATTCACCGCCGAATTGACGATGATGTCTTCCTCGCTGCTGCGGCGCACCTTGTAGAGTTCCTTGTCGAATACGACGGGCGTGAGGAAAGCGATGAAGTCTTCGACCGTTTCTCCTTCATTGAGCGGAAGCAGATTGGCATCGCTGCCTTTCACTATTTCTGCGAAATAGGCCTCGCTGATTTCGGGGAAGAACTTGTCCTCAGCATAGTGATGATGGATACCGTTGCTGAAAAACACTCTTTTGGCATAGACCACAAAATCCTGGAACTCAGCACTTTCTCTATCACCTTTGTAGGAGTTCAACACCGCCTCGACGGTCTTGCGAACCGTCAGGTTGTATTTGAAGTTCTGGTCGGCGAGGATGTCGCGACCGCATTTGGACGCCTCGCCCAGATAATAGATGTAACTCTTCTGTTGCAGCGTCAGTTGGTCCCATTCCGGGATTTGGTAACGCATGATTCTCAAGTCGGCGAACTCGTCCACCAGATACTTGAATGCTTCTTTGGGCTGGGGTTGTTCGGCAGTTTCCTCCTGTTTCGGGGCACAACTTGCCATGGCTGCAGCCATTCCAATGTAGATCATCAGTTTTTTCATTATTATTTGTTATATTTTTTATTTATTGATTATCTGTTATTTATACAAATCACTCGGCTTGTAGTAATCGTAAGGCGGCATCGTGGTAGGGTCGAGGTTGGTGTAAGTGCCATCGACTTGAAGTTTCTCCTTGTTGTAAATGTAATGTCGGCAGAACCACAACAAGTCGTCGATGGTGAGCGGACCTGCCACGGCGATGCTGTGACCGTAGCCCTCGAAACGCCGCGAGAAATAAGGAAAATCATATTTCTCGAAACGCTTCACCAAGGCATCGAGGCCGAAAAAGCCCACACTAAGGAAGCTTATTCCCTTGTATGACACCAAATTATCATTCATTCCGTGATACATCATCGTCGGAGCGGGAGCGTGGTTGCGATACTTCACCTTGCCCTCCTTCGAGAAGATGGCACCCGCGTAAGCCACCACGCCTGCCAAACGGAAATCAACAGGAAGAATATCGGAGTTGAGGAAGCCGTTACATAAAGCATAATCGGTTTGCAATGAAGTGATGGCTCCCGCGCTTGAGCCTGTCATTACGATATAATCCTTGTTGATTTTCAGCTCTTTGGCGTGTTTCAACAGAAAATCCAGAGCCGAAATCGCGTCTTCCGTGGCCATATAAACGGCTTTTTCCAATGGTTCGGTGTTGAAAATGCCGAGGTTCTTCGCACCTTTCAAGCCGAGGCGATAGTCGATGGAAGCCACTTGGAAGCCCGCTTCGACCAACTGTTTGAAATAGGCCTTCTCCCAGTCGCCGTCGCGCTGCCCGCCGATGAAGCCGCCTCCAAAGACATAAACCAAGCAAATCGTGCTATCATGCACTTTTTCAGGACTATAGAAGTCGAGATAAAGCCGGGTCGTGTCTTTTTCGGCATAAAGATAGGTTTTCATGTCCTGCGCAAAACCGAATTGGGCTGCTGCCGCGAGGATTAGAAGGAGTGTGGCTAGTTTTTTCATTGTTGATGCGTTTTGTAGTATTCTCTCAGAAATTCAGGCAGTTGGCGCAGGGCTGCCTGTTCGCGCCACTGTTTCTTGACTTCTTGCGCGGGAACGCCGAAAACGGCCTTGCCAGGCTCGATGTTCTTGTCGACGGCGGAGGTGGCCAAGACGACCGCGCCCGTTCCGATGACCAAGTCCTTGTTGATGCAAACGCGCCCCCAAAGGATGACATCGTCCTCGATGCGCGTCACGCCCGCGATGGCGGCATGGGCCCCGATGAGGCAGTTGTGGCCAATGTAGCTGTCGTGCCCGATTTGGCAGTGGTTGTCGAGTTTGGTGCCGCTCTCGATGATGGTGTCGGAAGTCACGCCACGGTCGATGCTGCACAAGGCGCCGATTTCCACGTCGTCGGCGATGACCACGCGCCCAAACGACTCGAACTTCTTGTAGCCTTCGTTGCGGCGCTGGAAATAGTAGCCGTCCGCCCCGATGACGCTGCCCGAGTGGATGATGACGTTGTCGCCAATCACGCAGTGGCCGTAGATGGTCACATTGGGATGGATGAGGCAGTTCTTCCCGATGACGGTGTGATGCCCGATGAACGACCCTGGCATGATGAGTGTCCCCTCGCCTATCGTCGCGCTCTCGCTGATGGGTGTGGTTTGGACCTCGAAGGGACGGAAATGCCGCATCAGGCGCACGAAAGCGTCAAACGGGTCGGGATGCAAAAGCAGGGCTTTGCCTTCGGGACATTCCACCTCCTTATTAATAAGCACCACCGTAGCTGCCGAGTTGAGTGCCTTGGCGTAGTATTTCGGGTGGTCGACGAAGGTGATGTCGCCCGCCTCCACCTTATGGATTTCGTTGAGGCCCGTAATGGGAAAGTTGGCAGAGCCAACAAATTGTGCGCCAATCAGTTCGGCTATGGATTTGAGGGTAGATTTCTGGATTTTCATCGGCAATACAGGATTTGGATTAAGTCGCAAAAATAGGATTTTTTTGAAAAACAAAAAAAGCACAGAAGAAATTTCCTCCGTGCTTTCTTGGTTGTATTGCCAATATTTAGGCTTTCACGCGTTCGCAGTATTCGCCCGTGCGGGTATCGACGCGGATGAGGTCGTCTGTGTTGATGAACAGCGGCACGCGCACCTTGGCGCCGGTCTCCACAGTGGCTTCCTTCAGGGCGTTGGTGGCGGTGTTGCCCTTCTCTCCCGGCTCGGTGTAGGTAACCTTCAGGACGGTCTTCACCGGCATCTCGGCATAGAGGATGGTATTGGTGTCAGCATCGCTGACAACTTCTACTATGTCACTCTCTTTCATGAAGTCAACACCTGTGATGAGGTCCTTGGCGATGGGTACCTGGTCGAAGGTCTCCTGGTTCATGAAGATGTAGTCTGCTCCGTCGAGATAGAGGTACTGGTATGGACGACGCTCTACACGTACATCTTCGAGAGCCTCACCGATATTAAAGCGCTTCTCGAGTACGCGGCCGCTGACCACGTCCTTGAGTGTGGTGCGCATGATGGTGTTACCTTTTCCTGGCTTTACGTGCAGGAAGTCGATGCAGAAATAGAGCTTGCCATCCATACGGATGCATGTGCCTTTCTTGATGTCTTGTGATTTGATCATAACTTAAAAATATTGCTAATTCTGTAATTTGGGTGCAAAGGTACAAAATAATGCTTAATGCGTAATGCTTAATGCGTAATTTTTTTATATCTCATCCCTCACCTCTCACCCCTCACCCCTTAAATTCGTGATAGGAAATAAAAAAAATGTGTGTTTTCTTGCTAAATCAAAAAAGTGTTTGTAACTTTGCAGCCCGAAATTGGATAATTTTGCGAGAATAATAACATAAATAACAGATAAACAAGAT
>ODAI012677247.1_pt1 | contig 35490 bp, 26 predicted proteins | sample 1539321 | NCBI WGS metagenome assembly ODAI01 (sample SAMN02144231, study PRJEB22623) | gut metagenome | biome: sheep rumen | host: Ovis aries | place: New Zealand
AGAAATCTGTTTTCCGGGCGGCCGTATTGAAGCGGGGGAGACACCTCTGGAGACAGCTGTCCGCGAGGCGACGGAAGAACTGTGTATCGACCGCGCCCGTATAGAAATCGTCGGTTCACTGGATGACACCATCGGACCGGGAGCAATCCCTCTTTTCACTTATATCGGAGTGCTGCATAATTATGAGGGAACATGGTCGCGCTCGGAGGTGGACAGAGTGTTCACGGTGCCCCTGGAGTGGATCCTCACACATGACCCCGAGATCTACAGGGTGAAGCTGATGCGGGATATGCCGGAGGATTTTCCCTACGAATATGTCCCGGGCGGCCGGGATTACCGCTGGCGGGACCAGTATTATTCTGTTCCTTTTTACCCGCAGCTTCCGACAGCCCTGTCCCTGTATGCAATACCCGGGGAACAGACTGAGGAAGCAGCCGGTTTTTCCGGACAGGGACACAGCGGCGGCAGGGGCCGCGACAGGGGTTCGGCGCCGGAGCCGGAGAACATGGACAATTCCGCTTTTGATGACAGGAGCGGGGTGCAGTTGCCTGTCCTTTGGGGCGTCACAGCGCGGGTGACACATGCGCTGGCGATCCTCCTTCGGGAAGGCAGAGGAGAACTGAGCAGGTAATGTATTCGGAAGAGACAACCATTTATCAACGGAAAAAAAATCTCAGACCCAGGCTCTTTGTGATCCAGGGCGATATGATCAGAGAGTACTATCTCGATGGCCGGCAGACAATGGGACGCCGTACGTCGGATAACCGTCCGGACATTGACATCCCTGTCGGGATTGTATCCCGCAGGCACGGCCTTTTTGTCACGTCCGGAGGCATCACTGTCTATCAGGACATCGGCAGCTCCAACGGGACCCTGGCCGGCAATACCGTCCTGCACAGCGGCATGAAGGCCACGCTGATGAGCGGAGATGTACTGCGGATCCGCGCCAGGAATGCATCCGGTTCTGACAAGGATGTTGTTCTTGTCTATTCAACGGAGTATCCTCAAAAGTCCTCCTGGAGGAAGATTTCCCTGACCGGTGATATCCGCTCCCTGGAGATCGGGCGCGGTGAGGGCTATTTTCTGCAGGATGAAACCGTGTCCAGGCATCATGCGACTTTTTTCCTTGCGCGCAATGGCTGGGCCATCATAGACAACAAGAGCAAGAACGGTGTGTTTCTGAACGGCAGGAGGGTCGGCGAGCCGGAACTGCTGCATCCGATGGATGTGGTGCAGATTGCAAACCACCTTTTCGTCTTTCAGGGCGACAGCCTTCTCATTCAGGCTGATGAACCGCGGGTTCCCGCCGGTGCAGGCGGAATGCGTCCTGCCGCGGAAGGATCCTTCTTCCAGGAAGCCGGTGCCATGGGACATGCTCTGTCAGGACCTGAGGCCCTTCCCCTTCCCGGCGGTATGCCCGGCCGGCCGGACCGCAGGGATGTGAGGAGGCCGGGCCGAGGACCTGTGCCGGGACCGGGAGCCGGAGGCGGAATACCCGGGGGACCGGCGGCGCAGCCCGGAAAGCCTGTCCGCAGGCCGTCCGGAGGCGGCAGGATGCTGTCCATCCACATCGAGGAGCGAAATGTCTGGAACCGTCTGCGCAAAAAGACGCTGCTGCGCGACATCAATCTGCAGATCAGCAGCGGATCCCTGGTTCTGATCCTGGGCGGATCAGGCGCGGGAAAGACGACTTTCATGAACGCAGTGATGGGGTATGAGCCGGCAAAAGGCAGCATCGCCTACGGCAGTTCTGATATTTACCGCGAATATGAAAAAATGAAATACGAGATCGGATATGTGCCGCAGCAGGATCTGCTGCGCATGGAGGACGTGGTCTATGATACCCTGGACAACGCTGCCCAGATGCGTCTTCCGGATTCCGTCTCTGCGGCTGAGCGTGAAAAGGCTGTCGAGCATGCCCTGAATATGTTCGGCCTGTCGCGCGAGAGAAGCTCTCTTGTCGGCAAACTCAGCGGCGGACAGCGCAAGCGCCTGAGCATAGCGGTGGAGTATATCGGAAATCCTTCTCTCTTCTTCCTGGATGAGCCTGACTCCGGTCTGGACGGCATCATGGCCAAGGAGCTTATGACCAACCTGCGTCAGATTGCCGACCAGGGCAAGATCGTCATGGTGATCTCCCATGCGCCTGACCGCGCCTTTGACCTGTTTGACAAGATCATCGTGCTCGCCAAGAGCGCCAGAGATGACAGCGGTCATCTGGTCTATTACGGATCCCCCTCCGATGCATGCCGCTTTTTCGGCACAGAGACACTGGAGGGAATTGTCGGCCGCATCAACCGGAAGGATGAGGGCGGAGAAGGACTGGCGGACGAGTATATCAGGAAGTTTGAGGGCGAGTACAGGTAAGTCCTGACAGTTAATACGGAGAATCAAGCAGATGGGAAACAGAATCGGACGCTGGCAGCAGACACGCATTTACGTTGGCAAATGCTGGCGGCTTTTTATCAATGAGAGACAGTGGAAAAACCTGGTCTCGACCCTGATCATCATGGTGCTGATCTCTTTTGTGACCAGCGAAAAAACCTTTGAGGACTATGTGCAGACCAAAAACAGCTGTTTTGCGATCATTTGCGCCTGCATCTGGGTCGGCATCTTCAACTCGATCCAGTCAATCTGCCGCGAGAGGGGCATTATCAAGAGGGAACACCGCACGGGACTGCACATCAGCTCCTACATCGGTGCCCATGTGATCTTCGAGGCGCTTTTGTGCGCTGTGGAGGCCCTGATCGTGCTGGTGGTGGTCCTGATCAAAAACAGTGAACATCTTCCCGAGTCGGGCCTGGTCTTTCCGATGGCGGTCGATATGTACATCACCCTGTATCTGACCATTTTCGCCTCCGATATGCTGGCGATCCTGGTATCCTGCGTGGTCAAGGACAGTACCTCGGCCATGACAGTGATGCCCTTCGTGCTGATCGTACAGCTGATCATGGCGGGTGTAGTCTTCGAGCTGGAAGGCGTGGCGGACAAACTTTCCAATATCACTGTCAGTAAATGGGGCCTGAACGGACTGATGTCCATCGCCCTGACGACGGATGAAATGAGTCTCAGTCCGCTGTTCAAGGACAATCCCTGGCAGAAAGCAGAGGCGGGCAATATCATCAGGATCTGGATCATCATGGTGGTCATTTCCCTGATCTGTATCGCGCTCGGGACCCTGGCCCTTAGTTTTGTGGACCGCGACAAACGCTGATACACCGTTTATTCTTCATCGCGCAATACCCGTGACTTCAGTCGTGGGATACGCGCGCAAAAGGTAAACTCGCTTCATCGTGGGTACAATCCCGCGATGAAGAATAAACGCTCCGACACACCGAAGGCGTGTTGGATGCAGCACGGAAGCGGCAGCACATGCTTCGCATGTGCGGAAGATGTTGACATGTCTTTGAAAAACAAGACATGTCAACCCGCATCCGGCGCGCAAGACTCGCGAGCGAGTCTTGAATTTTATACGGCATTTCTAACAGCAGCCGGAGCAGATTTTTACTGCTCCGGCTATTTTTGCAGGCAATGAGGGGATAATATTCCCTGTTTATGATATAATTTAAAATAACTGCGGCATTCTGACCTACGATTCAATAAATAATTACAGGATGAAAAGAAGTGTCTGACTATGAATGAAATGATTAGAGTAAATACGGGAAATGAAGAAAGCATCAATGTAAAACCCTGGAAGAAAATCCTTTTCGTATTTAATCCTGTCGCGGGAAGATCTCAGATCAGGAATCATCTGCTGGAGATCATTGAAATACTCTCGGCGGCAGACTACATGGTCGTCTGTTATCCGACCCGGTCTCAGGGAGACGCCAGGCGCATTGTGCGGGAGAGGGAAGACGACTACCTGTATGTGGTCTGCGCGGGAGGAGACGGAACTCTTGACGAAGTCGTCAGCGGCATGATGGAGAATCCCAATAAGCCCTTTGTACCGATCGGATACATACCCGCGGGCACGACCAATGACTTCGCCTCGAGCCTGCACATTCCCTCTGATATGAGGAAGGCCGCGGAGATCGTCGCCAGCGGCCGGACCTTCCGCTGCGATCTGGGCCTCTTCAACGAGCGTGATTACTTCACTTATGTTGCGGCGTTCGGCCTTTTCACAGGAACCTCCTATCAGACACCGCAGGAACTCAAGAACCAGCTGGGCCATCTGGCCTACATCGTGCAGGGAGTGACTGAACTGGGAAATATGCGCGCCTATCACATGAGAGTGGAGTCGGACGGAATCGTGAGAGAGGGCGACTACGCCTATGGGATGATCACCAATTCCCGCTCGATCGGCGGCTTTACCAATATTACCGGCAGGGAGGTTGATCTGCAGGACGGACTCTTTGAGGTAACATTGATCCGTATGCCCCAGAATCCTCTTGAACTGAGCGAGATCCTGATGGCGATCGGCAATCCCTCCGCACAGACGGAGCTGGTGGCAACATTCAAGACCTCCAATATCACCCTGACCTGCGATGAGCAGATCTCCTGGACACGCGACGGTGAGTTTGCGGGCGCGCACAGACAGGTGACGCTCAGAAACTGCCCCGGCCAGCTCAGGATCCTGGTCCCTGAAGAATATGTGACCGATAATGGTATACAGAGACAGTTATGAAAACAGGAATAAGCAAGAAACATCCTACTATGACACCCGGAAAATTGTTCCTGGGATACTATATCGTCATCCTGCTGATCCTGCTCTGGAATCTCACGCACTGCGCTGCAGTTTCGTGGATAACGGCGGATGCTTTTGCGGCGCAGAAATCCGGCTCTGCAGTAAAGTACAGCGCTGAAAATCCTCTGGAGCTCAAAGATGATGCACCGATCACGGTACGCGCCGCGGGGGAAGAGACAGAATCGAACAGTTCTCCCAATGCCTTTGGCAAAAAACCGCGTCTGCGGGGTGTGGCTCTCCTGGGATATGAGAATGCACGGTCACTGCTTTTTTCCGGAGAGACCATTTCAGCCGGGATCGTCAATGCCGAGACAAATGAGACCGTCGGTGAGGGAACTCTGCTTCTGAAAAACCAGACTCCTTATCCCAATGACGAGACATCGATCTATATTGCCCTCTCCAAACCGGTGACGCAGATGCTGCCGGAGCAGCTGGAAGTCCGCTTTTTTACTTCCGGACTTACAAGGAACGGAATTTTTGCCGCCGGAGCTGAGGCTGCAGACGGCGGGCAGGCTCCCATCGCCAGGCTGTATTACGAGAGAAAAAAGTGGAATCCTCTGATGCCTTTCCTCTACTTTATATTGGAAGCTCTCGCGGGACTCGGCTGCCTTCTTCTCTATGGGGAGAGGAAGTTCCCCCTTTTGCACAGCAGCCGCAGCGAGCGGACTGCAAGGGAGGGATATACAGGATCTGAAAACGCGGGAAACAGGGAAAAGAAGGAGGACAGGGCAGCGGGGGCAGCCGCAACAGCCGGATCCGCTGTGCGGACAGCCCTTCCGGCCGCACTGATTCTCCTGTTTATTGTCACTCTGATGCTTTACACCTATATGCATGTGATCCGCAAGACAGCCGGCGCCTGTACAGGTGATTTCCTGGCAGGAGGCAGCAGGACAGAGGATGTGGTCCGCCTTGAGCCGGGGGCAGCGCTCAGGCAGTCTGTGACAGCAGGACTGGATGATTTCTCGGGGATCGGGATCCGGCTGACGGATGAAAACGGGACAGTTCTTTCCTCAGTGAAAACAGCTGCCTGTGCCGACGCGGTACTGGAGTGGGGGCTGTTCGACGAGACGGGAACTGCGATGCTGACAGGCGGCTCTGCCAGGATCGGGGACCTGAAACGAGTTAAATCCCTTCTCACAAAGGATACCGCGGACGAAAAGTTGCTGGCTGCGGCAGAGGAAAGCTTTGTACTTGCCCTGGACGATCCTGTCCGTGAGGCGGCAGGCAGGAAATTTGTCCTGCAGATCGCACTTGCCGATCAGGCGGAGACCCAGCAGGATGTATATCTGCTGGCAACAGGCGACACCAACGGGCAGATCGAAAAGAGCGGACCGGGGAAACAGACCCTGCCTCTGGAAATGTGCCTGATGGGCACCTATCACTGCAATGGATTTATAAAGGGCATGTATCTGCGGATCAGTGCGGTTCTGCTGGTCATGCTGGCTGCCCTGTATTGTGCGGCGCTTCGTTTTTCCCGGAACGGACAGCGTGCGGGCAGAGAAGCGGCTCTGATGTATCTGGTCAGCGCCCTCTGCATGGGAATGGTGTTCAGTTTTGCGACACCGGCCTATACGATTTCAGATGAGCGCACACACATTGATTCGGTCTATATCCTGTCCGACCGGCTCCTGGGGATCAATGATCAGCCTGGGCCCAAGCGTCTTTTGAAGAGGACCTGCGACATCGACAGCTCCATTGCCAACACAATGCCTGTGACAGTAGACCGATACCGGGCTGTGGACGAAGAACTGTTCGGGGCGGCACCCGGGACCGGCAGAGAGCTGATTCCTGCCTACACCAGGAGTGCTCTGGACAATGTTCCGATTCTTTGCTATCTGCCCGGAGCCATCGGTTTTTCCGCGGCAAGGCTTCTGGGAAGAAACATGATCACCATGGTCATGACGGCCCGGTGGTTCAATCTCCTCGCCTGTATCATGATCATGTTTCTGGCGATCCGCCGCATGCCCTACGGAGGGGCAGCAATGGCGGTCATCGGCCTTTTCCCCAAGACACTGCAGATGATGGCCTCCTGTTCCTATGACGGGATGATTATTGCGGGCACCTTTTTGTTCACTGCCCTGTGTCTGCAGGCGGCTTTCGGCGACAATCTCTGTATCGCGGATTTTCTCGGTCTGATCCTTGCCGGCCTGTATGTCGCTGCCTGTAAGGGAGGCGCCTACCTGCCGGTACTGGGACTTGCACTGCTGATCCCTGCCGCAAGGTCGGGGAGCGGCGCGAAGATGCGCCGGCTGTGGCTGGCAGTGACCGGAGGGGTCCTGGGCGGTGCGGTGCTGCTGTTTGCGGGAAAATATGTGTTCAGGCTCCTGAGCATGTTCGGCAGAGAATCCGGGACGGCCACGATCGCGGCGGGGACCAAAACCCTTTACACCCTGTCCGATTTTATCCGCTCGCCCGGAAAACTGGTGAAGATCTATCTGTCTACCATCGCGGTGCGTACGGACGGTCTAATAGGAGAACTGGTCGGCAAAAACCTCTCGCAGAGATGGTTTATCGTCTATATCTTCATTGGACTTGTTCTGCTGGGCATCCTGCGCGGATACAGCCCTCGCAGGGAACTGGCGGAGAGAGAGGACAAAAACCATGTGCGCATCCCCGGCAGGATCTGGCTGCTCTTCCTCACAGGGGCGAGCACAGCTCTGATCTTTCTGTCCATGCTGCTGGCCTTTACAACAAAGGGGTCTACTTATATTGACGGCCTGCAGGGACGGTATTTTCTGCCGATTGCGATCCTGCCTGTACTGGCAGCGGAAAACGGCCTGGTCCACAGGGACGGGATATCGGATTCTGCACTTTTATATACTGCAGACGTCCTCCTGGCGGTGACCTTCTTTGAGATCATGCTGGCTTACCTGGGCGGGATATAAAACAGGGCAGAGGACAGAATGCTCTGCTGTTTATACAATTTCCGGCAGATCTGCCGCTTCCGCATAGGCAGGAATCTGTGGCAATAGATATTTGAATATGATATAATTCTTATTCTGCCTGCCGGACATGGAGGACATAATGAAAACAGTGAATATTCTGCTCTCCGCTTATAACGGAGAGAAATTCATAGCGGAGCAGATCGAGAGTCTGCTTGCGCAGGACTACCCGGCTGTCACGATCCATATCAGAGATGACGGATCGTCGGACAGGACGGCGGAGATCGTCCGGCAATATACAGACCGGCCGAATGTAAAGCTGTATGAAGGCGAAAACGTCGGATACCGCAAGAGTTTTGCCTGGCTCCTGGCAAACTGCCGGGACGCGGATTATTATGCCTACTGCGATCAGGACGACTACTGGATGCCGGACAAGATCAGCCGGGCTGTCAGGGCTCTGGAGCGTTTCGATGAGAATACGCCTGCCATCTATATCGGAGATTTCTACTGGGGAGATGCCCAATGCAGACCCCTTCGGCCCAACCGCAACGCCTATAAGAAACATTCACTCATCAAATACATCACGACGGGGGATATGAATACCTTCGGTTTTACCGAGGTGTTCAATGAATGTGCGGCGGCAGGGATCCGCGACAGGGAACCTCTGGAACTGTGTGTCCATGATCAGATCGTCTATCTGTACTGCCGCTGTGCGGGCAGAGTGATCTGGGATGAGAAACCCACGGCCTGCTACAGGCGGTACGGAGAAAATGCTTCTCCCCAGGAGCTTGTAGGCGGAAACCGTCTGTCTCATTTTGTCTGGCAGGTCAGGACCTTCCTTCTGTCTTCCGGACGCGACAGGGTCTATGACCGGTTCCGCGAGTTTTATGAGGCCTACAGCGACATCATTTCTCCGGAGGATCAGGAAAAGTTCGAACTTTATCTGAATGATGGAAACCGCCTCAAAAAGGCGGTGTACCGCGGCTGCTACAGGGACAAAAAGACAGAGGATTTGATGATCCGCCTTCTGTTTCTGATGGGAAAAGTCTGAGGACTGCTTTCAGGACCCGCCTGGGAGTCCTGTGCGCGCAGCCTGTGACGGGAGCCGGGGATATTGCCCGGTATTGCTCGATGAAAGATTCAAGACTCGCTCGCGGGTCTTGCGCGATGAAGAATAAACCTGTATTTATCAACGGGAGGTCATGAGCGGAAGTATGCTTTATAAGGAATACGATGAGAAAACACTGCACAGACTGCAGCAGATCGAACTGGAGATCCTCAGGGATTTTGATGAACTGTGTAGGGAAAACGGACTTTCCTACTTTGGATGCGGCGGAACCGCCATCGGTGCGGTGCGCCATCACGGAATGATCCCCTGGGACGATGATATCGATGTCGGACTCCTGCGCAAGGATTATGACAAGTTCCTCAAGATTGCGAAACAGAAAAAATACCGCAAAAAATACAAAGTAGTCAATGCCGGCACAATGGAGAACTATCCGCTCATGACGACCAGATGGTGTATGAGGGGAACAAAGTTCAAGGAGGATGCCCTCAAAAATATTGACGGCGAGCTGGGAATTTTCCTTGACATCTACTGCTTTGACAATATTCCGGACAATGAGATCCTGATGAAGATCCACGGCTGGCGCAGCTGGTTCTGGGGCAAACTCCTCATCCTGTACTGGCTGGACGAGCCCGTCCTGTATTTCGGAGGGATCCTGGGCAAGGCCGTGACAGGCACCTGCAAGGTTGTCCACAAGGGAATGCGGATCCTGCATGTCTCTCCCAGATGGCTCTACCGGCACACCAGGAGAGTATCCGGCTGTTACAACGGGCAGGAGACCAGGCGGGCCAACTACCTGCATGATCCCAAGCCCTTTATCAGTATTGTCGAGAAAAAGGATATTTTCCCTGTACAGCGCATGGAATTTGACGGGCAGGAGATCTGTGAACCCGCAGATGTCGACGCATACCTGTCCAGGCGTTTCGGGGACTATATGACTATGCCTCCGGAGGACAAGAGGCACAACCATCCGCCTTATGAACTCGACCTGGGGGACAAAGAGCAGCCCGGAGACGGAGAGTAAGAACAATAAAAGACTGTACAAAAGACTGTAAAAGCATGATGCCATGATAGAAAGAAAAAGGAGGCACTTATGACAATTGCGCTTCTCACTGCGGCGGGATCCGGAACGAGAATGCACCAGGATATTCCCAAACAGTTCATTCATGTTGACAATAAACCGGTCATCATCCATACGATGGAGGCCTTTCAGAAGCATCCCGGAATCGATGCGATCATTGTGGTGACCATCGCTTCCTGGACGGATGTTCTGCGCGCCTACGCCAGACAGTTTAATATTTCCAAGCTCAAATGGATCGTTCCCGGAGGAGAGACCGGCCAGGAGTCTATTTTCAACGGCCTCAAGGCGCTGAAGGAAGACAGCGATGTGCCTGAGGATGCGGTTGTTATGGTCCATGACGGAAACAGGCCTCTGGTCTCGTCCATGATCATATCGGACAGCCTTGCCACATATTCCATGCACGGCAGCGCGGTCGCCGTGATCCCCTGCACGGAAGTGGTCTTCGAGAGCGAGGACGGCATTTCCTCCTGCACTTCAACAGAGAGAGAGAAGCTCTTCCGCACGCAGACACCGCATACTTATCTTCTGAATGATCTCTACAATGCCCATCTGGAGGCACAGAAGAGGGGGATTACCAGCACGGCGGCTTCCTGTATGCTGATGAAGGAACTCGGAAGGACAACCTGGTTCTCCAAGGGCTCGGAGGAAAACCTCAAGATCACCACACTGGATGACCTGAAAATCTTCAAGGCTCTGCTGCACACAGCGCAGGACAACTGGATCAAGGAATAATTTGGAGAACGACGGAGAGAACAATGAGGTACCATGCATCATATGTAGAGGATCTGCGGGGTGTCCGGTCTGTGCTGAGCGGCCGGGAGGCATTGAAGGGCAGGACGATACTGGTCACAGGCGCTTCCGGGCTGATCGGCTCGGCGGGGGGCGATGTTCTGGCGCAGATGAATATAGACAATGCGGATCAGAGCGGGCAGATCCGGATCCTGGCGGCAGGAAGAAGCCGCGAGGGAATGGAGCGGCGTTTTGGGGACCGGATGGAGAGCGGGAATATTTCCTACTACCCCTTCGACGCCCTGCAGCCGCTTTCCCCGGAACAATATCCGGATCCCCTTCCCGATTATCTGATCCATGCCGCAGGAAATGCAAACCCGGCCATCTACGGGAGCCATCCTGTACAGACGATGATGACGACCATTCTGGGAACCAAGTCTGTTCTTGAGATGGCGGCGGAAAAGCCCGGCAGCAGAGTCCTCTATGTCTCATCCAGCGAAGTTTACGGCAGGAAAGACACTTCGGAACCATTTGAGGAGAATATGTTCGGCACGGTCGACATCCTGAATCCGCGCTCCTGTTATCCCGTATCCAGAAGGGCGGCGGAGACTCTCTGCGCGTCTGCGAAGGCGGAGAAAGGGATCGATTTTGTTGTGGCCAGGCCCGGTCATGTCTACGGCCCCACGATGACAGCGGCAGATAACCGCGCCTCCTCCCAGTTCCCCAGGGACGTCGCCGCCGGAAAAGATATTGTTTTAAAGAGCAGCGGCAGCCAGATCCGTTCTTATTGTTATATTCTGGACTGCGCTTCCGCAATCCTGACTGTCCTGCTGCGCGGAGAATCCGGACAGGCCTACAACATTTCCAACAGGGACAGCATCGTGACGATCCGGCAGATGGCAGAGGTATTTGCAGAAGCTGCCGGACGAAAGGTCCTGTTTGATCTTCCCACAGAGCAGGAGAGGGCTGTTTTCAATCCCATGGACAACTCCTCCCTCAATTCCGCGCGCCTTGAGGCGCTGGGATGGAAGGGGATGTTTGATATGGAGACCGGAGCAGCGAGGACACTCGCCTGTCTGATGGACCGGACAGTTTGAGAAGGGATTCATTAACGGGTAACAAGAAGATATTATGTCGAAAACTACAGAGACAGGCCGGGAAACCGGCACAGCCCCACAGACTAAACACAGACAGAAGACAGGCGGAAAGTCCATAGGGATCAACGCAGCACTCAATTTTATCAAGGTCGGATGCTCGGTGATCTTCCCCCTGATCACATTTCCGTATATCTCCAGAGTTCTCCAGGTAGAGAATATCGGAAAAGTGAATTATGGAAGCTCCATCATCACCTATTTTTCCCTTTTTGCAGCCCTGGGCATTACCACGTACGGAGTCAGGGAGGGCGCCAGAAAGGAGAAGGGGCAGGAATTTAATCGTTTTGCCTCGGAAATCTTCTCCCTGAACCTCCTGACAACAGCAGCCTCCTATGCCCTGCTTTTTATCCTGCTCCTGACGGTGCCCAAATTCAGGGACTACAGGACGGTAATCCTCATTCTGAGTGCGGCCATCATCCTGACGACACTGGGGATCGAGTGGGTCAATACGGTCTACGAAGATTTTTTGTATATCACGATCCGCAGCCTTGCGGCACAGGTCATCTGTCTGGCGGCAATGTTTATTTTTATCCACCGCCCGGAGGATTACCTGAAATATGCCTGGATCACTGTTATGTCCAGCGGGATCATATGCATCACCAACTGGATCTACTGCAGGCGCTATGTCCGCATCCGCATTCTGTTTTCATCCGGAATATTCAGGCATCTGTATCCGATGTTCATTTTTTTTGCCAACAGTCTGGCAATTACGATCTACGTCAGTTCGGATACTACGATGCTGGGATGGATCGCGGGAGACTACTACACAGGACTGTACTCGGTGGCTGTCAAGATCTACCAGCTGGTAAAATATCTGCTGACAGCCATCTACACGGTGACCATCCCCCGATTGTCCAGATATGCCGGCCTGGGGGAGAGAGAGAATTACAGGAAGCTTCTGACACAGATCTGCAGCTTTGTGGTTCTCCTGCTGGTTCCCTGCATGACGGGGCTGGCAGTATATGCAAGGAATATCATCCTCATTCTTTCCGGCGACAGCTATCTTCCGGCAGTGCGCTCCCTGCAGATCCTGTCGGTTGCTCTTTTGTTTGCGGTGGGCAGCGGTGTGGTCGTCAACTGCATCAACACACCCAACGGATTTGAGAAGACGAGTCTTTCCGCGACCATATGTGCAGCAGCAGTGAATGTGGGACTCAATATCATCCTGATCCCCATACTGCGCCATGACGGCGCCGCGCTGACCACAGTACTGGCCGAGGCTATTGTCCTGGTCATCTGTCTTGTGCGCCTGGGAGATATTAATTACTACCTGAACGTGCGGGAGGTGCTCACGCAGATCGTATACGCCGCGGCAGGCTCGGCAGTGATCATCGGCATCAGCATTGTGATCGGGAGAACAGGACTCTCCGCCCTGCCGTCTCTGGCACTGGGAATTGTTCTGAGCGTGTGCGGTTACGGAATCCTGCTCGCAGCGGGAAGAAACCGCTATTTCATGAGTGCGGTATCCGCAGTTTTACGCAGAAAGAAACAGACATAATAGCAGCATAACTTTGCGATACACAAAACCGTACAAAAAAAGAACAGTGTTCCGTTGGAGGAACACTGTCTTTCATTGCTGAGAAGCATGAGCCACCGCTTGCGGCGGAAAAACCGTCAGCTGTTTCGGCAGGGCCCCGGGCGGGCAGCTCAGGAGAGCGGTTCGATCCCGTAGCGCTTTTTGTAGTAAAGGCGCAGAACAGGCCGGGGAACCATATGCTTGGCCAGGTATATGCGGTCGATGTTTTCAATCTCCATGACATCGATCTGGTAATCAAGCCCGTACCTGTCAGCGATGCAGCAGGCCCTGTGCTGACCGTCGCGGATGATACCCAGTTCATTGACAAGGATGATGTGTGCGGGGTCATAACCCTGTTCGGACAGAGAGCGGATGAGAGCTTCAAACCTCTCCGGCGTCATGGCGGGATATCCTTTTTCCCTGTGAATGCGGCAGTATTCGTCATATGCGGCGCGGTCGCCCTGCAGGTAGCGGTAGGCATAGGTGTCCTTGAGAGGGATGATCTTTTCGCCGGGACCCATCTGATATTTCAGGTCTCCGACGGGCATCCTGTGGATGTGATAGCGGACAAAGCGGTTGTCAAGGCGCCACAGGAAGTATTCGTCATCGAAGATATAGGGAAGTTTCAGAAGCCGCTCACTGGAAATGCCCTGCAGGATTTTCTCGAGAGGCCGTTTCACGGCACGGCGGAGGGACATGACCTCATTGCCTTCAATGTGCATACCGTCTTTTTCGGCAACGATACACAGATACCGCTCGAGGGCGTGTGCAAGGCTCACTCCCTGTGAAGAGGGAACCGGAACGAAGTCGTCCAGTGTGAAAGGAAGTTCCTTGAATGCCTGGAGACAGGAGGGCCGTATGGCGAAACATGTTCCGGCGAGGAAGTTATACCCCTTTTCCACCCGGATTCCTGTTTCCCGCAGTTTGCGCAGGATGAGGTTTTCCTTGTAGGAGGGATCATGGACGATCAGGTTTTTGGCAGCGACCATCCCGACATCCGGTTCGTTGAGGATCCGGTCGATTGTCCTGTGGATGACGGAAGCCCCCACAGTGCCCTCATATAAGTTCAGGAACCAGTCTCTGCCGAAGAACAGCTGGTGATAGATGTAGATAAAGATCCTTTTCACACCTTTGGACTGCAGTTTGAACACCGCCTCGTAGGAGGTCAGATCGATCTGCTTGATGGCAGTCAGGAAAGGCCCGACGTCATAACCTTTGTTATCCATCTGCAGGAAGGTGGTGCCGGGATTGAGCCGGAGGATATCCTCCCGGTCGATCCTGTCCGCGATCATATCCGGATAGGTGATGTAGAGATCCCAGTTGTATCCAGTAAAATTAAGCAGATATTCCCGCAGCTCCTTCCAGCTTTCCGGATAGAAGAGGTGGAGGACGACGAGGATCCGGCGGTCTTTGTTCTTTTTGATGAGAGCGGAGTTTTTGAGGGCGGCGATTTTACGTTCGGCGGTGCGCAGGTGCCTGTGGCTGTAATAGGTTCGGAATATTCGCATAGAGACTCCTTGTAATCTGTGCTGAGAACGTGTGAACGCGGCGGCGCGCATGCGGTGTGCAGCGCACTGTTCATACATATTATATGTGAAAAGGTGTGCCTTCTGTCAAGAAATGTCAGAAGATGTACAGATATTTCATTCGCTTTCCCGTCTGTGACATCTGCCGGAGCAGCACAGATGCGGGAAAGACCCGGATGACTGATGAAGAAGTATAAACACTGTTATGGAGTGAATACATGGATAATAGAAACCCGGAAAGTCATCACCAGTATACGCAGAAGAACAGACCTGTAAAAAAGACGGGCAAAAACAGGGAGCAGCTGCGCCTGTTAATGCGCGAAATAGGTCCTTTTTTCTGCATGTATTATATTGTGATCACCGTACTCCTGTTAGTTCAGCTGCCTTTTACCGGCACGCAGTCATTTTCCACCTGGAGCTTTGCCGGGCAGGGCGATGATGTCTATGAGATCAATGACAATCAGGACGCCGAGATGGTGGTGACAGTCAATGAAGATCATCTGAGGGGCGCCGCTGTTGACGGCTTTTTGAACGAACTGAACCTGATCTTTACGGATGAGAAGATGATCATGACGGTTACGGATGCCGAGACAGAGGAAGTGCTGACGGAATCCGTTTTTATGATCGTTGATCAGCCGCTGACCAAAAAGGACAGCACTGCTATGTATTTTGCCTTTGAGGATAAAATCCCCAAAGGGACAAAAGTGCACATCAGGCTGCATTCGGAAGGATTGACCAACCGGGGCGTCTTTTTTGAAGTGTCTGACGAGGCACAGGATGAAAATGTGACCATTCTCGACGGAGAAGTCTCCGAACAGACACTCTGCCTCGATTTCAGATACAAGGTCTACAGATGGAATCTGCTGCGGCCTGTCCTGTTCTATTTGATCGAAGCTGCGCTCGGCATCTTCCTTCTCGTTATTAACAGAAGATATCGGATAGCTGTCTGGATCAGGGGAAAAGGCGAAAGAGCAGGTGCCATAGTGCGCAGAGATCTGTTCCCTCTGAAAGTTGCGGCAGTGATCGCAGTCACAGCCCTGGGCATGATCATTCTCGCGGAATTTGCAGACTGGAACTCGGTCAGCCGGATCAGCAGGCGGTATGATGCAGATATGGTGTGCATGGATGACTATGATCTAAAAACCCGCATCGCAGTCACGGATGATGCGGTCGTGGAGCAGATCATCCATACAGACAAGAGTAATTTCCGGGGGATCGGACTGGCTGTCCAGAACAACGAGGATGATGAAGATCCCTACACGCAGTCCTTTTATGTCTCGGCAAAGGAGAAGGAACGTCTCAAGAATGTCTCCGATACTGTCAAATATGTCGACGGGACGCTGCATGTGCAGGTATATGATAACGAGACGGATGAACTTGCGGCAGATAATGAATACGAAGTCGGGTACCTGAGTTCGATTGAAACGGTTATCGCACCCGGAGTGAAATCCAAGCAGGTCAAAAACAAGCAGGATTCCTATGTCTGGCTGGATTTCGGCAAGGAGATTGCCGATTCCGCAGACAGGGACTACCGCGTCGTGATCACGGCATCCGATACGGGAGAGAACGGGATCCGCCTCTCTTCCTCCAACCGTACAAATTCCTTTTTGACCCTCGACGGAGAAGAGAAAAAGACTGCTCTGTGCATGGTCACCTTATTTAATGTAAATGAAGGAGTCAGCAGCTGGTATTTCATGATCGTTGTCGGCATGATAATCGCTGTACTGGGGATCGGTCTCCTGATCCATATCTTTTCTGTAAAGATCGAATATGTTTTCCTGGTGAGCGCGCTGTCGATGGGCCTTCTGTTCAGCCTGATCGTGCCGCCCTATTGCGTCCCTGACGAACGCACGCATGTTGACTCCATCTACCGGCTTTCCAATCAGTTCCTTGGGATCAGTGATATTCCGGGACCCAGCAGGATCTATAAGCGGGCCTGTGACGTCGATGCCTCTGTGAGCAATACTATGTCCCTGTCTGCCTATATGTACTGCGAGATGTCGGAGAAGCTGTTCGACGGAGCGGGAGAGAATACGGACCTTGTCCCTGCCTATGCGCGCAATGCGGTTGATAATGTGACCGTCTTAAACTATCTGCCGGGAGCATTCGGCTTTACGGTCGGCAGACTTCTGGGCAGGAATCTTCTGACAATGATCATGATGGCCAGGTGGCTTAATATTCTGGTGGTATCCCTGCTCATGTTCGTTGCCATCCGCAAGGCTCCGTTCGGGAAAGGTGTATTTGCCATCATAGGCCTGCTGCCTAAAATGATCAACCAGAACATCTCCTGTTCCTATGACGGGATGATTATTGCGGCAGTCTATCTTTTTCTTGCATATTCGCTGTATATCCTCTATGAAGAAGAGATCAGCATCTGCGAACTGTTCGTGGTCACGACCAGCGCATGGTTTTTGTCCTGTAATAAAGGCGGTGTTTATCTGCCTCTTCTGGGACTGCTGGTATTGCTTCCCTATATGCGGAAAAAGAAAAAAATCTTCTGGGCAAAAATCACAGGCTGTATTTATGCCTCTGTCCTTCTGGTATACTCATTTAAGTTCATTGTCAGGATTTCGGGAATTCTGTCCAGAAGTTCCGGCAGCGCCCTGAAGGGTGAAGGACAGGCCGTGCTGTACACTCTGTCCGACTTCTTTACGGATCCGGGAAATCTGGTGCGGGTATTTGAGAAGACAGCGGTCATACACGGACAGAATCTCATGGGGGATATGTTCGGAATCAACATTGCCCAGCAGGAGGTCAATGCACCTTGGGTCGTGATCATCGCCTTCATTATCCTGCTTATCATTACCTCTCTGGCCAGGGAGAATGATATCGAGCGCTTTTCCCGCAGCCACAAGATCTTTATCATGCTCTTTACAGCAGCAGGCATCGGCCTGATCAGTGCCTCCATGCTGCTCTCATGGACTGAAAAGGGGAGCGAGATCATCGAGGGACTTCAGGGAAGATATTACCTGCCCTATATGATCCTGCCTTTCCTGTGCCTGCACAACAGGATGATCGTGCGCAAAAACTCGGATGATCAGAAGCTTGTCTGGATAGCGGATATTTTATTGTTTGTCACATTCTGCAATCTGATGATCTCAACATTTGCATGTGCTGTGATCGATAATGTGATCACGTAAAACTGCCCCTGCAGAAACCTTGCATAACACTGCGTATTCTGGTATTTTTTCATTAGCCCGCAGTCTTTCTGCGGACACAAACCTGTTTGCGGATCACAGTTACTGCAATATCCGGACATCCGGAATAGAAGATATATATTATGAAAAATGAATTAAATCACACATTTGTTATATGCGCCTACAAAGAGAGCCCCTTCCTTGAAGAGTGTATTCAGTCGGTTCTGAACCAGACTGCTTCAAGCAGGGTCCTGATCGCAACTTCGACAGATACGCCTCTGATCAGGGAGATGTCCGAAAAATACGGACTGGAGCTCAGGTACTCGGGGCTCGCCTCTGATATTGCGGGTGACTGGAATTATGCCTATCACCAGGCGGATACCCGATATGTGACGATCGCCCATCAGGACGATGTTTACGACCCCGCATATGCGGAGACTGCGGTCCGGATGCTGGACGGCAGGAACAGGCCGCTCCTGTTTTTCTCCGATTACTATGAGATCCGGGACGGGCAGGCTGTATCCCGGAATCTGAATCTCCGCATTAAAAAGATCATGCTGGCGCCCCTGCTGGTCCCGGGCCTGAGCGGCCGGAAAGCCGTAAAGAGAAGTGTCCTGGCCCTGGGAAATCCCATCTGCTGCCCGTCAGTCACCTATGTGCGGGACAATCTCCCCTACACCCTTTTCCAGAAGGGAATGAAGAGTAATATCGACTGGCAGGCATGGGCCCTTGCGGCGGGAATGCACGGTGATTTTGTCTATAAGAGCAAGGCACTGATGGGCCATCGGATCCATGTGGGGTCGACGACGACTGAGATCATCGAATCGTCTTCCCGAACGCAGGAAGACCTCTTTATGCTGAAAAAATTCTGGCCTGACCCCATCGCCGAAAAGATCAACCGGCTCTACCAGAATGCTGAAAAATCAAACAAATCATAAGAGAATGCAGAGGTTACAGATGAATAAATTGCTGCTGATTATTCCGGCATTTAATGAGGAAGAGAATATAGAGCGTGTAGTCGAGAACATCTGCACCAACTATCCTCAATTTGACTATGTTGTGATCAATGACGGTTCTGTCGATGATACCTCCGGAATCTGTCACAGACGCGGATACAATGTGGTGGACCATCCGGTTAATCTGGGACTAGCGGGCGCATTCCAGACCGGAATGAAGTATGCCTACTACAAAGGATACGAATGTGCCATGCAGTTTGACGCCGACGGACAGCATCGTCCCGAATATATCGATGAGATGTACAAGACCATGAAGGAAGGGTACGATGTAGTGATCGGTTCCAGGTTTGTGACCGAGAAGAAACCTTTTTCCGCCAGGATGATCGGCAGCAGGCTGATTTCCTGGGCGGTCCGGATTGCATCCGGCCTGAAGATCGCCGACCCGACTTCCGGAATGCGTCTGTACAGCAGGAAAATCTGCCGGGACCTTGCCGCCAATATCAATTACGGCCCGGAACCCGACACGATCTCATATCTGGCAAAAAAGAAAGTCCCGATCAAGGAGATCCAGGTTCAGATGGATGAGAGGATCGCAGGAGAGAGCTATCTGAATATGATGAAGTCCATCATGTATATGACCAGAATGCTCATCTCGATCCTGGTGATTCAGAATGCAAGGTAACTGCCGCGGAAAGGTATTATTATGATTACAATGTCTATTCAGCTTAGAATCATTCTGATCGTGGGAGCCGTCGTCACCATGATCTCCATGCTTCGTAAAATAAGAAAAAAGAAAGTGCAGATAGATTCCACTATTTTCTGGATCCTGTTTTCTTTTGTGCTGGTTGTTATCGCAGTATTTCCGGATATCATTTATTTCTTCTCAAAACTTCTGGGTGTCCGCTCGCCGGCCAACCTGGTAGTGGCGGGGATAATTTTGATTCTGATCATTAAGATGTTCCTGATGACACTGGAAATTTCTGAACTGCAGGAAAAGGTTAAGGAGCTTGCACAGAGTGTCTCCCTGAAGGAGGAGAAGAACGAGTTCCTGATGAAAGAAAAAGAAGAGTAGGAGGAATTTGAAATGACTATAATTGTGACTGGAGGAGCCGGATTTATTGGAAGCAACTTTGTCTTTTATGAGCTGGAAAAGCATCCGGAGGACCGGATCGTATGTATTGACAAGCTGACCTATGCGGGCAATCTCTCCACCCTTGCGCCGGTGATGGATAAGCCGAATTTCCGCTTTGTCAAAATGGATATCTGCGACCGTGAGGGCATCGATAAGCTTTTTGAAGAAGAGAAGCCCGACATCGTCGTGAACTTTGCGGCCGAGTCCCACGTAGACCGCTCCATCGAAAATCCCGAGATTTTCCTGCAGACCAATATCATCGGCACTTCCACCCTGATGGATGCCTGCCGCAAGTATGGTATCACCCGCTACCATCAGGTCTCCACGGATGAAGTCTACGGCGATCTGCCGCTCGACCGTCCCGACCTCTTCTTCACAGAGGAGACGCCCATCCATACCAGCAGCCCCTACAGCAGCTCCAAGGCGGGAGCAGACCTCCTTGTCCTGGCTTATCACAGGACCTACGGTCTTCCTGTCTCCATCAGCCGCTGCTCCAACAACTACGGACCCTATCACTTCCCGGAGAAGCTGATTCCCCTGATGGTCATCAATGCCCTGCACGATAAGCCTCTCCCTGTTTACGGCGAGGGACTCAATGTCCGCGACTGGCTCTATGTCGAGGATCACTGCAAGGCCATCGATCTGGTTATGCGCAAGGGCCGTGTGGGTGAAGTCTACAATATCGGCGGCCACAACGAGATGAGAAATATTGATATCGTGAAGCTGATCTGCAAGGAACTCGGCAAGCCCGAGAGCCTGATCACCTATGTCACGGACCGCAAAGGCCACGATATGCGGTATGCCATCGATCCCACCAAGATCCACAATGAGCTGGGATGGCTTCCTGAGACCATGTTTAAAGATGGCATCAAAAAGACCATCCGCTGGTATCTTGACAACCAGTCCTGGTGGCAGCCGATCATCGACGGCGATTATCAGAACTATTATGAGCAGATGTACGGCAATCGCTGATCCTGCGGCTGCCGCGGGTGCGAAGTGAATTCGCCGCTATTATTACAAAACAGAGAAGAGGGTAATACAGGATGAAGGTTCTTGTGACAGGTGTCGGCGGCCAGCTTGGCCACGATGTGATGAATGAGCTCTATGCCAGAGGATATGAGGGGATTGGAAGCGATATCGCTCCTTCCTATGCCGGTGCGCAGGACGGGACGGCAGTCACCGCCATGCCCTATGTGCAGCTTGATATTACAGACTCTGCTGCCGTGCGGAAAGTGATCAGTGACTGCCGACCCGATGTCGTGGTGCACTGCGCTGCCTGGACGGCTGTGGATCTTGCCGAAGACGAGGACAAAATCGAAAAAGTGCGTGCCATCAACGGCGGCGGCACTGCCAATATTGCCAGGGCATGCAAAGAGATTGACTGCAAGATGGTCTACATCAGTACGGACTATGTATTCGACGGACAGGGGACAGAGCCCTGGAAACCGGACTGCAAGGACTACAAGCCCCTCAATGTCTATGGACAGACCAAGCTGGAGGGTGAACTTGCTGTCGCAGGCACTCTGGATAAATACTTTATAGTAAGGATCGCCTGGGTCTTCGGTGTAAACGGAAAGAATTTTATCAAGACCATGCTCAATGTCGGTAAGACTCATGACACGGTCAGGGTCGTCAACGACCAGATCGGCACACCGACCTATACCCTTGATCTTGCCCGTCTCCTCGTCGATATGATCGAGACGGAAAAGTACGGCTATTACCATGCCACCAACGAAGGCGGATATATTTCCTGGTATGATTTTACCTGTGAAATCTACAGGCAGGCCGGGTATACCACCAATGTGATTCCTGTGACGACAGAGGAATACGGTCTCTCAAAGGCGGCAAGACCTTTTAACAGCCGCCTTGACAAATCCCGTCTTGTGGAGAACGGCTTTGAGCCCCTCCCGGACTGGAAGGATGCACTTGCCAGATATCTGGAAGCGCTCCGCACAGCGGGGATGATCTGATCACCGCGAAAAAAGAGATGATTTGCAGGACCTGTAAACGAGAGTATCTGATTTGTACCGGACATCATTTTCTGTGATCCGGGAGGAGGGAGACAGTTTTGGGACAGATTAAGGTGACAAAAACAGAAATCGAAGGCCTCTATGTCATTGAGCCGACTGTACACGGCGACAGCAGAGGATATTTCATGGAGACATATAATCAGAATGACATGCATGAGGCGGGACTGGACATGGTTTTTGTCCAGGATAACCAGAGCATGTCTAAAAGAGGTGTCCTCAGAGGGCTTCATTTTCAGAAACAGTTCCCCCAGGGGAAACTGGTGAGGGTCATCCGCGGAGAGGTGTTTGATGTGGCAGTTGACCTGCGCGAGGGCAGTGCGACCTACGGAAAATGGCACGGAATCCTTCTGTCCGAAGAAAACAAAAAACAGTTCTATATCTCCGAGGGTTTTGCCCACGGTTTCCTTGTCCTGAGTGAGACGGCGGAATTCTGCTACAAGGTGACAGACTTCTACCACCCCGGTGATGAAGGCGGCCTTGCCTGGAATGATCCGGAAATCGGAATTGAATGGCCCCAGCTTCGCGGCGATTATCCGGGAACTGCTGACAGTGATGGCTATGTGCTCGAGGACGGAACACCGCTCAATCTCAGCGAAAAGGACAAGCTCTGGAAAGGACTTGCGGAAACCTTCCATTTTGGAGGCTGATGTGCTTGAGACCGCATGATCATTTCACCGTTTTCGCCTCCGCGAAAACACCTTATGCTCATGCGGAGCATGTGCTGCCGCAAAATTGTGCGGCCAGGATCCGGAAAGAGTGAGCTGTCAGCAGGCAGAAGAAAACAGACAGAAAACAGACAGGCAGCAGACATACAGCATACAGGAGAGAGGAAGATGTCGGAGAATAGTAAATATGATTTTCTGGTCGTGGGCGCGGGCCTTTTCGGTGCAGTATTTGCACATGAGGCGAAGGCTGCGGGAAAAAGCGTTCTTGTGATCGACAGACGCCCCAATATTGCCGGAAATGTTTATACCGAAAAAGTAGAGGGAATCCATGTGCACAAATACGGCGCGCATATTTTCCACACAAATAACCGCAGGGTCTGGGACTATGTAAACCGTTTCGCGGAATTCAACCGCTTCACAAATTCGCCCGTGGCCAATTACCACGGCGAACTGTATTCCCTGCCTTTCAATATGTACACATTCAATAAGATGTGGGGCGTGGTGACACCGCAGGAAGCGGCGGCCAGGATCGAAGAGCAGAAAAAGGCGGCCGGCATCACAGAGCCGAAAAATCTGGAGGAGCAGGCCATCAGTCTGATCGGCACAGATATCTACGAGAAGCTGGTCAAGGGATATACAGAAAAACAGTGGGGACGTCCCTGCACAGAGCTTCCCGCCTTCATCATCAAGCGCCTGCCCGTACGCCTGACTTTTGACAACAACTATTTCAATGCCCTCTTCCAGGGAATCCCTGTGGGCGGCTACACAAAGATGGTGGCCAATATGCTTGACGGGATCGAAGTCCGTCTGGGCTGCGACTATCTGGAAGACCGCGCGGCATGGGATGCCATGGCGGACAAGGTCATCTACACGGGTGCAATTGACGCTTTCTATGGATTCAAGCTGGGGACACTGGAGTACCGCAGTGTCCGCTTTGAGACAGAGCTTCTGGATATACCCAATTTCCAGGGCAACGCTGCCGTCAACTACACAGACAGAGAGACTCCCTGGACAAGGATCATCGAGCACAAGTGGTTTGAGTTCGGCAAGGATGACGACGGAAACGATCTTCCCAAAACTGTCATCAGCCGTGAATTCAGCTCTACCTGGAAGCCCGGCGATGAGCCCTATTACCCTGTGAATGACGAGAAGAACGGAAAACTCTATGAGCAGTACAAAGAGCTCGCGGCAGGAGAGGACAAAGTCATCTTCGGCGGACGTCTGGGTGAGTACAAATACTACGACATGGACCAGGTCATCGCCTCTGCTCTGGATGCTTCCGAAAAAATTCTCGCTCAGTGAAGGGATCTCTGTAAATGAATTATGCAGAAATCAAGGAATATGATATAGCAAACGGCCCCGGCGTGCGCGTCAGCCTGTTTGTATCAGGCTGCCGCAATGCCTGCCCGGGATGTTTCAATCCTGAGACCTGGGACTTCGAATACGGCCGCACCTATACCCTGGAGACCGAGGACCGGATCCTTCGGCTCCTGATGCCGGAATATATCGAAGGACTGACCCTGCTGGGAGGGGAGCCTTTTGAACCGGAAAACCAGGCAGTCCTGGTGGGCCTTCTGAGGAAAGTGAAACAGATTTATCCCCATAAGAGTGTCTGGTGCTACACCGGCTATACTTATGAGAGGGACCTGCTTCACGGCGGGGACAAACATACCTCCCATACAGATGAGATGCTGTCTCTGATCGATGTTCTTGTGGACGGTCGTTTCCTTCTGGCAGAGAAGGACATCACTCTTTTATACAGAGGCAGCAGAAACCAGCGGATCCTGGACCTGCATCCCCGGACGGCAGACGGCAGCGGTACTCAGGCAGGTGCCGTCGATGCGGTCGAGCAGATCGCGGAGATCGCCAGGGGAGATTCCGGCTGGAAATAGAAGTTCAGCTTTCCGTTTAACCTTTATGTGGAAAGAAATTGCTATGTGTGACAGTGCTGAAATCTTATCCGGCCTGCTTCCGGATGAATTCCTGAGCAGGATGCGGCAGCTTCTGACAGAGGAAGAATATGCGGCGTTTTTGTCCTGTTACGGACAAAAACGCCTTTACTCACTGCGCCTGAATCCGCTGAAAGCGGACCGCAGGGCGGCAGGGGATCTGCTCAGAAAAGCTGCTGCCGCAGTATCAAAAATCAAAACAGAGGATCCGGAGCAGCAAGGAGACATCCGCCCGCAGTACCCGGATCTGCAGCCCGTTCCCTGGGAGCCAGATGGACTGTATTATCCGGAGGACTTCAGGCCGGGACGTCTGCCCTGGCACGAGGCGGGCATGTACTATATCCAGGAGGCCAGCGCCATGGCTCCCGCTGTGCTCTGCGATGCGCAGCCCGGAGAACGCGTGCTGGATCTGTGCGCTGCGCCGGGCGGCAAGAGCACGAAGCTTGCGGCCTCTCTTCAGGGCAGAGGGATTCTTGTGGCCAATGAGATCCATCCGGAGCGTGCCAAAGTCCTGTCTTCCAACCTGGAGCGCATGGGCGTACGCAATGCGCTGGTGACCAATGAATCTCCGCAGCGGCTGGCTTCACGTTTTCCGCGCTTTTTTGACAGGATCGTCGTAGACGCCCCCTGCTCCGGTGAGGGTATGTTCCGCAAGGAAGAGGAGGCCCTGACCAACTGGAGCCCGGAGAATGTGCGGATGTGTGCGCAGAGACAGTCAGAGATCCTGGAGGAAGCTGCATCCATGCTCAGGCCCGGGGGGAGGCTTGTCTACTCCACCTGCACCTTTTCTCCTGAGGAGAATGAGGGAGTGATCTTCCGCTTCCTCATGGAGCATCCCGACTTTTCCCTTGTCAGCATTCCGGACCTGCCCGGCATCAGGGCAGAGGAGTGGGGATTTGCCTGCGGGAGACCGGAGTGGCTTTCCGCTGCCGGAATCGAGCCTGACAGTTTTGGAGAAGAAGGCCTGAAGGCGGCCGGTCAGCTTCGCGGAACCCTTCGTCTCTGGCCCCATCTTTTAAACGGAGAGGGGCATTTTGCCGCTGTCCTGAGAAAAGACGGTCCGCAGGCATCGGCGGCTGATACCCTGGCGGAGATCGATGCTTCCGTCAACAGCCGGGACAGCATGGCACAGGCAGGCGATGCGGGTAAGGAAGAGAGACGGAAGAAAAAAGAAAAAGGAAAAAACAAAGCACAGCGGGGAGGGAAAAGGAACAGCGGGGACCTGTCACTGAAGGAAGCGCAGCATATGTGGGAGGAATTCTGCAGGGACAATCTGATTCCCTCCGACGCACCGGATGCCGTGACAAAGATTGGCGGAGAAAGGCTGTGCACGTTCGGCAGCGCACTCTTTGGACTGCCGTCACCGGCAGCAGGCCTGTCGCTGGAAGGACTCCGTGTTCTGCGTGCGGGACTTCATCTCGGCACGGTGAACAGGGGACGATTCGAACCTTCTCATGCCCTTGCAATGGCACTTGGCGGGAATGAGGTGTCCAGGCATGTTGAATTTGCAGGAGATTCGCCGCAGGCTTATGCTTGGATACGCGGAGAGTCTGTGAGTGTCGGGGCAGAGCAAAAAAAAGGCTGGACTCTGGTTCTGATGGATGGCAGCAGTGCAGGCTGGGGCAAAGTCAATGGAGGAATATTGAAAAACCATTATCCCAAAGGCTTGCGGAAGGGAAGTAACTACAGATAAGAGAAGAAGGCCCCTCGTTACAGCGGGGATTGCTTTTTCGGAGAAAGTATCACTATGGATTTATTTGATTACATGCGGCAGGAACAACAGCAGACGGAATCTCCGCTGGCTTCCAGGATCCGCCCCGCCACGCTCGACGAAGTGGTCGGGCAGGAGCATATTATCGGAAAGGGTCGTCTTCTTCGAAGGGCGATCCAGGCGGACAAGCTGGGGTCGCTTATTTTTTACGGGCCTCCCGGGACGGGCAAGACAACGCTCGCCCGGGTGATCGCCAACACCACGAGCGCGGAGTTCGTCCAGCTCAATGCCACGACCTCCGGCAAAAAGGACATGGAGGAGGCGGTAAAGGCGGCGAAAGACCGTCTGGGCATGTACGGGAAAAGGACCATCCTCTTCATCGATGAGATCCACCGCTTCAATAAATCCCAGCAGGACTACCTGCTGCCTTTTGTCGAGGACGGCACGGTCACTCTGATCGGCGCGACTACGGAGAATCCCTATTTTGAGGTGAACGGGGCGCTGATCTCCAGATCGACGGTCTTTGAACTCAAACCCCTCTCACAGGCGGATGTGCGGGCTCTGATCCTGCGCGCCGTCTATGATACAGACAAGGGAATGGGCATGTACAATGCCGCCATCGACGAGGATGCGGCGGATTTTCTGGCGGACGTCTCCGAAGGGGACGCCAGGCGGGCGCTCAGTGCAGTGGAGCTGGGCATTCTGACGACAGAACCCTCGGCGGACGGAAAGGTCAGGATCACCCTGGAGATCGCCCAGGAATGTATCCAGCGGCGCGCGCCCCGCTATGATAAGGGCGGCGACAATCACTACGACACCATCTCCGCCTTTATCAAGAGCATGCGGGGATCGGATCCCGACGCGGCTGTCTACTATCTGTCGCGCATGCTGCAGGCAGGAGAGGATCCCAAGTTTATCGCCCGCAGGATCATGATCTGCGCGTCGGAGGATGTGGGAAATGCGGATCCTCAGGCGATCACGGTCGCAGTCTCCTGTTCTCTGGCCTGTGAGAGGATCGGCCTGCCGGAGGCACAGATCATCCTGTCCCAGGCGGCCTCCTATGTGGCGAGTGCGCCCAAGAGCAATGCGGCGGCAAACGCGATTTTTGCGGCAAAGGAACTGGTGAGGGAGAAGGGAAATCTTCCTGTCCCTCCCTATCTGCAGGATTCCCATTACGGGGGCGCGGAAAAGCTCGGCCGGGGGATCGGCTACCAGTATGCCCATCTCTATCGGGAACACTACAGCGGACAGCCCTGCCTTCCGGAAGGTATCAGAGGCGCAAGGCTGTATGAGCCCGGGGAAATCGGATATGAACAGCAGATCCGGGAGCGCCTCTACCGCCTGACGGGGGATGAGCGCTACCGCAGGCCGGAAGAGCTGCTGGACCGTGAGCAGTGACAGGTGCGCAGAGTTTGCCGGACCGTGAGCAGTGACAGGTGCGCAGAGTTTGTTGGACTGTGAGCAGTGACAGGTGCGCAGAGTTTGCCGGACTGTGAGCTGTGACAGGTGCGCAGAGAGCTACCGGGCTGTGTGCAATGACAGGTGCAGGGGCAGGAAAACTGGAATACAATACTGCCTGCCCCATACGAAGTGAGCCGTGGCGGATGATCCGTCGGGGGGTGGCATTATGATGGATACGGTATTTACCGTCTATAAACTGATTATCCTGTATATGCTTGACCGCGCGGAAGGGGATGTCACGCAGGGAATGCTCTCATCCTTTCTCCTGGAGTGCGGCTATGCCAATTTTGTCTCTCTTGCCGAGAGTTATGACCAGCTCGAGAAGCAGGGGCTGGTCCGCATTGTCATGCGCGGAGACAAGAAATTTCTGCATCTGACAGAGGCGGGGGAACAGGCTCTGGGCTTTTTCGGCGGACAGCTCAGCTCCCAGATCCGCAGTCAGGCAGACGCCTGGCTCATCGAAAACGGACGCCAGATCCGCGAGGACAGGGAAGTGAGTGCTGTGTACGAGAAAATGACCTCCGGCGTGTACGAAGTCCGCATGTCGGTAAAGGAGAAGGATGTCACGATCCTGGAAGTGAAAATATCCGTCCCGGATGCCGCATCGGCGGAGAAAATAGCGGGCAGATGGAAGGAAAAAAACGCAGACATCTACCGATACCTGATTGAAAATATGTTTTAACTGGTCTATAATGCTCTAAAGTACATCATCAAAAGGACAGGATGGATTTTTCCTGCCGAATCTTTGATCAAATCATACGTATGCCGTGCAGCTGCCTGCATATCCGAGAATGCTGTTGAAGATCGGCCCGGTCTGCCGCTGGATCAGAACAAATCTGCGGCAGGAAGCCGGTGCGGATCGGAAGGGATCACGGGGGTTGGCGCGACTTGTCAGTTTATTTCATCAATCGGCATAGATTTCCGTATTTTTCGCAATTTTTTTCAGACACTTTTTTGTGTGCCTGTGCGGCGCTGTGCGCTGCGGGCACAAGTACATTTTTCAGATGAACACCTTTTGAGACGATGAATATCCGGTTTTATTTTCGGACGATCTGAATATCAGATTGGCCTGTTTTATGCTGTCATTTCAAGCCGTCCCGCGCAAGTTCTTCGCGCAAGTTCTTTTTTTGCTGCGCAGAATGTGTTTTTTGGGGATTTCAACAGCATAACTGCCCGGGGTCCGAATACCGATTTATGTATTTTTATACGCAGATGGAAGCAGGAGAAGGCTGATCCCGGCGCCTGCCCGTCTTCCGGACTGTGACGATCATATATTTGGAGGAAGAGAATGACAAGAGAACGTTATGAGTCCATCTCGCTGCATGATCTGAGGGAAATTGCCAAGAACAGAGGAATGCGGAGAATTTCAACGCTCAAAAAAGCAGATCTGATCGATGCCATGCTGAAAAAAGATGAGGAGGAGGCGATCATCCTCCGCAAGGAGAAGATACAGAGCCGGCAGGAGGCTGCATCGGAACAGGAGAGCCGTGCCGATGGTGACCGGCAGGACCGGCAGGATTCCGGTACAGCTGCAGCTGAGACAGGCCAGTCCCGGCAGAGAGGTCAGGGACAGCAGCGCGGACGTCAGAGCACCGGTTCCTACAGCCAGGGGAACGCAGCCGGCCGGAGACAGTCCGGCCGCACCCGCAGAGATGACCGCGCAAACGGCCAGAATAACCGTCAGACGCAGGACCGAACCAGAACGGCTGCATCGCAGTACCAGGAGCGGAGCGCAAGAGAGCAGAACCAGGAACGCGGCACAAGGGACCAGCACCAGGAGCGCAGCGCAAGAGACCAGTATCAGCAGCGCCGCGACAACCAGCCTGAGCCCGCAAAGGAATCCGGGACATCCGAAAATATCTATAAAGAGACTTCTGCAGAGAAAACAGCCGCCATGGTCCGTGAGCCGGATACAGATTACCGGAGCACGCAGGTTTTCCGTGAGGGGGAACTCCCCGGACAGGGAATCCAGCAGGCGGCAGTACAGACACAGGCAGACCAGCCTGCTGTTCAGGAAGGACAGCAGGAGCAGGCAGGCACCAGGCTTTCCAGATTCTATCAGCCGGGACGCCCGGACACACCGGTCCTCCGCAAGGATGAACTCAATGCGGAGCTGGACAGCGGCCAGATGGCAAACGGCATTCTGGAGGTCATGCAGGACGGATTCGGATTTATCCGCTGCGCCAACTACATGCCGGGCGAAAATGATATCTACGTGGCACCCAGCCAGATCCGCCGCTTCGGGCTCAAGACCGGCGACATTATCGTCGGAAATATCCGCGTGCGGACACAGGGTGAGAAATTCAGCGCACTCCTCTATGTCAAGAGTGTCAACGGATTTTCGCCCGAGGAGGCGACCCGCCGCTACAATTTTGAAGATATGACACCCGTTTTTCCGGATGAGAGGATCCGCCTTGAGCGTTCCGGCGGGAGCGTATCCATGCGGATCATGGATCTGATGAGCCCTGTGGGCAAGGGACAGCGCGGCATGATCGTGTCTCCTCCCAAAGCCGGCAAGACGACCCTGATCAAAGAAGTTGCCCGCTCCGTCAAATACAATAATCCGGAGATTCATCTGATCGTCCTGCTGATCGATGAGCGCCCCGAGGAAGTCACGGATATCCGCGAGGCCATTGAAGGCCCCAACGCGGAGGTCATCTACTCCACATTTGATGAACTTCCCGAGCACCACAAGAGAGTGTCCGAAATGGCGATTGAGCGTGCCAGACGTCTCGTCGAGCACAAAAAGGATGTCATGATCCTGCTCGATTCCATCACCCGTCTGACCAGAGCCTACAATATCACGGAACCCTCCAGCGGCCGCACACTCTCGGGCGGCCTGGATCCCGCGGCCCTTCATATGCCCAAGCGTTTCTTCGGCGCTGCCAGAAACATGCGCGAGGGCGGAAGCCTGACGATTCTGGCCACTGCCCTGATCGAGACCGGCAGCAAGATGGATGACATTGTCTTTGAGGAGTTCAAGGGCACCGGCAACATGGAACTGGTGCTTGACCGCCGCCTGTCGGAACGCCGTATTTTCCCCGCCATCGATATTGTCCGCTCAGGCACACGCAGGGATGACCTCTTACTGACGCCGGACGAACAGAGCGCCATGGGCATTGTCCGCCGCGCCTTTAACGGGCTCAGTGCCGAACAGGCTGTGACACAGGCGCTGGATCTGTTTTCCAGGACCCGCACGAACGGAGAATTCGTCAATATGGTCCGCAAGATTCAGTGGGGAAGCGCTCCGGAAAGGCAGCAGCAGTAGCCGTTTTTCTCAACCACAGCCCGGAAAAGAAAAAGAAATGACGGCAAAATAACAAAAATATTGACGTAATTCAAAAATAGTAAGATGATGTAGGGGCGGGGGCGTATCATTTTGTGTATATGAAACTGCCCCCGTCTATCCGGAATTACAATCATTACTATTTTTCAGGAGGAAATGCCATGAAACGATCCTGCGGTGTCCTGCTTCCGGTCGCCAGTCTTCCTTCCAGATACGGAATCGGCTGCTTTTCTACGGAAGCGTATCGTTTCGTTGACTTTCTTGAGGAATCCGGTCAGACCTGGTGGCAGATCCTTCCTCTCGGTCAGACGGGATACGGAGATTCACCCTATCAATCCTTTTCCACATTTGCGGGAAATCCGTATTATATCGATCTTGAGCAGCTGATCGGTGCGGGGTATATCACCAGGGAAGAGACAGACCTCTATGATTTCGGCAGCAATCCTTCCTATGTTGATTACAACAGGATCTATCAGGTCCGCTATCTTCTCCTGCATCACGCTTATGAAAACAGTCCCTATGCCCTTCATCCCAATGAAAGATGGTCGGATGCGTCACACAACCGTGACCGCTATGCATTTGAGACTTATATAACGAGCAACAATGAGTGGCTGGAGGATTACGCCCTCTACAGTGCCCTCAAGGGCCGTTTTGAGAACGCGGCCTGGACGGAATGGGATGAGGACATCCGGCTGCGCAGATCCGAAGCCATGCAGAAATGGCGTCTGGAACTGAAAAATGAGATCAGGTTCTATTGCTTTCTGCAGTATATGTTCTTCCGTCAGTGGAAGGCAGTAAAGGAATACGCGGCGAAAAAGGGGATCAGCATCCTCGGCGATCTGCCCATTTATGTTGCACTTGACAGTGCTGACACCTGGAGCCACCCGGAACTCTTTAAGCTGGATGAGACAGGCCGGCCCTCCGTGGTCGCGGGCTGCCCGCCGGATGCATTCTCGGCAACCGGTCAGCTGTGGGGAAATCCGATCTACGACTGGGAGAAGCACAGAGAAGAGGGATATGTCTGGTGGAAATCCCGGATGGAACACGCCTTCTTTTTCTATGACGCTGTCAGGATCGACCACTTCCGCGGCTTCGAGTCCTATTATGAGATCCCTGCTTCAGAGGATACAGCCATGAACGGCACCTGGGTAAAGGGACCCGGCATGGAACTCTTTGACGCACTCAGGGATGTGATCGGAGACCGCCAGGTCATAGCGGAGGATCTGGGCTTCCTTACACCGGAGGTACACGAGCTTCTGGAAAAAACTGGATATCCCGGCATGAAGGTTCTGCAGTTTGCCTTTGATGCAAAATCCGACAGTGACTATCAGCCGCACAACTTTACCCGCAATTGTGTTGTCTACACGGGGACCCATGACAATGATACTTCCCGCGGGTGGATTGAGAATACAGAAGCAGATGTGAGGGAATATGCCCTGCGGTATCTGGGCGTCTCTTCGAAGGAAGATGCAGTGGAGGCGATGATCCGCACTGCTATGATGAGTGTTTCCGACACCTGCATCATTCCCCTGCAGGATTACCTGAACCTGGGGAGCGAGGCCAGGATCAACACGCCCTCCACACTCGGAGATAACTGGAAATGGCGCGTGCGCTCAGACGTATTCACCAAAAAACTGTCTGAAAAGCTCCTGAATTATGCCAGGATCTACGCCCGCTGACAGCCGCCCATCTCGTACCGGCTTCACTGATCTCGTGCCGGTTCCAATTGCAGGACAAGGCACAGGAATGTTTATACGATCTACATAGTCTGGTTTATCCATGACATGACAAAAGCCTCCGCGCTGCAGCGCGGGGGCTTTTCCTGTTTTTTGACAATCCTGAAATCACATCCGGCTGCCGGGAATCTTCGGAGATCAGCTGTAGAGGACGTTCTCCCCCAGTGCGCGGGCCGTGTCTTCTCCCAGATAGTGGGCGACAATGGCCAGGCCGAAGGGGATGGCGGTTCCCATGGCGCGGCTGGTGATGATATTGCCGCTGACGACAACTTTGTCGTGTTTGAGGATCGCGCCGCTCTCTTTGAGAAGCTCATCGCGGGTGGGATTGCAGGTGGCGGGAATGCCCTTTAAGAGGCCCAGCTCCGCGAAAATGCCGGGAGCTGCGCAGATTGCGGCAATCTGTTTTCCCTTTTTATAAAAAGAGACGACCTCTTCCATGAGCTTTTGGCAGGCGCGCAGATTGGGAGTGCCGGGCACGCCCCCGGGAAGGATGAGCATATCATACTCGTCGAAATTCAGCTCTGCGATGGTGGTGTCCGTGCGGAAAGTGACCTCGTGGGAAGAAGTGACCTCGGGAGTGCCGTTGATGGAGACCTTTGTGCAGGGGATTCCTGCGCGGTAGAGCAGGTCTACGACGGTGAGACCTTCAATCTCTTCACAGCCGTCAGCAAAAAAAATGGCGGTTTTCAGATCGGTTTTTGCTTCAAACATAAATACTCCTTTCCCTTGTGCAGGTCATCCTGTCCCTGCCGTACACAGGGTTGATCAGTGCTCATTTTCTACTCTATTGTACAGCATCCGGCAGGGTACGTCTAATGGAAATGAAAAAGGCCGATGATTGTGTAAAAAACAGTGGTTATTTGGCTCTTTGTTTGATACAATATTGACAAACCGTGAGGTAGCTTTTTCTGCGGTTAGGCAGACCGGCGCGGAATAAGGTGGTTTCGCGCAAGTCAACAATGGAACTGGCAGGGGGCAGAGTTTTTCAGGAGGAAATGAGTATGGTAACCAATGATGCTACATTAGTTCGACTTAAACATAGTATTATGGAAAAAGTGGCCGGACTTGCATGGGAAGACAATATTAATGAGGAGTCTCTCAAACAGCTCTCTATGGAGATCAGTCCGGGACCTGTTGCAACTTATAGATGTTGCGTGTATAAGGAGAGAGAGGTCTCCAAGCAGAGAATCCGCCTTTCCCTGGCACTGAATCCGGATCCGAACAGCGATTCCAAGAATATTGTCCAGGTTATCCGCCCTGCATGTGAGGAGTGTCCTCTGGCAGCCTATACCGTAACGGACAACTGCCGTCTGTGTATGGGTAAAGCCTGCATCAACTCCTGCCGTTTCGGCGCGATCTCCATCGGCGAACACAGGACCAGGATCGATCCCTCCAAGTGTAAAGAGTGCGGTATGTGCGCAAATGCCTGCCCTTACGGCGCGATCGCGCATCTGGTGCGTCCCTGCAAGCGTGCCTGCCCTGTCGGCGCTCTTCAGTACGATGAGTTCGGCATCTGCAATATCGATGAGTCCAAGTGCATCCAGTGCGGCCACTGCATCCATGCATGCCCCTTCGGTGCGATCGGATCCAAGACCTATCTGGTTGATATCATCCGCCACATCAAGGCCGGCGATGAGGTCATCGCCATGGTTGCTCCCGCTACAGAGGGACAGTTCGGCCAGGATATCACCATGCTCTCCATCAAGAATGCCTTCCTGGAAATGGGCTTCGCGGATATGGTCGAAGTCGGTCTGGGCGGCGATATGACGGCTGCTTATGAGTCTCTTGAGTGGACGGAAGCGGCGCACGAAGGCAAGAAGATGACAACCTCCTGCTGCCCTGCTTTCATCAACATGCAGCGTCAGCACTTCCCCAAGGTATTCCAGGAGAACGTCTCCAGCATTGTTTCCCCGATGTGCGCGATCTCCCGCTATCTCAAGAAGACACATCCGGGCTGCATCACTGTCTTCCTCGGACCCTGCATCGCCAAGAAATCCGAAGCAGCGGATGAGACCATTCCGGATAACGCCGATTATGTCATCACCTACGGTGAGTTCCGCGCGCTGATGCGCTCCAGGGGCGTCGAGGTCAAACCGGCCGACAACTCCTATCAGGAATCCTCCGTATGGGGCAAGCGCTTCGCACAGTCCGGCGGCGTTGCCAAGGCGGTTCTCGAGTGCATGCAGGAGCGCGGCGAGGACACCTCCGGTATCAAGCTTGTCCAGGTCGCGGGCGGCGATGCCTGCAAGAAGACCCTGACACTGCTCAAGGCCGGCAGACTTCCCGAAGATTTCGTCGAGGGCATGATCTGCGAGGGCGGCTGCGTAGGCGGACCTTCCAGGCACAGAACCGAGATGGAGATCAAGCGCGCGCGTGAAGGCCTCATCAAGCAGGCTGACGGACGTAAGGTTCTTGCAAACCTCAAGGATTATCCTATGGACAAATTCTCCATGTACCGCGACGGCCACATGGATGAGGAATGCATTCTGAAATAATCTTCAGCAGCGCAGGCTGCATACAGGACTTTTCTGCAGGGCGGGGACTATTCCCCGCCCTGTTTTTTCGTCTATTTTGCCCGCGCACAGGAAAGCACAATCAATGTCACTCAGCGGCCGCGCCCGGCCTCAGCCGGTCATTGGTCATGAACCGGTGCTTCAGAGCTAATAAAATGCCTGCTTTTACTATTTTTTTGTTGGAAATGGACTGGCACTTGTGCTATAATGCAATGTACTTGTGTAAATGTGGCTGTTCACGCCGTGAACCGGCTGCATTTGCGTTCGCCGATTCTG
>ODAI012187386.1_pt1 | contig 35484 bp, 24 predicted proteins | sample 1539321 | NCBI WGS metagenome assembly ODAI01 (sample SAMN02144231, study PRJEB22623) | gut metagenome | biome: sheep rumen | host: Ovis aries | place: New Zealand
CGTGCCCTGATACAGATACGAATCGCGGTTGGTCTTCGAGTGCGGCATAAATAGCATGTTATCGCGCAAGGCAATCTGGAGCATGTTTTTCTCGCCGTTTGTCCAATTATAGGTCAGTCCGAGATTGACAGGATTACCCTTGAAACGTGTTGGTTCACCCACTTCGCGGTTCTCAATCGTGCCCGTACTAAAATAATACGTCTCGGCGTTCGTGCGCGTCCAGTAGATGTCACGCGGCGAATAATGCGTCAAGAGGCTGAACGACGATTTGCCAAAGTTTACTTTGCCCGACAGATGGTACTCTCCCCAACCGGGCATGGTCACGCCGTTGGACGCGTTGAGCATCAGATTGCCGCCCGTGTCGCGGTGACGGACGATGTAGTTGATGACCGCCGCTGCTCCGTTAAAGCGCACACCCGGCTGGTCGTGGTACTCGATGCGGAGGACATCTTTCGGGTTAATCGCCATGACCTCGGAATTGCTTGCTTCGATGCCGTTGATACGCAACTGCACGTCTTGGTTAGCGAGGGTCTTGACGGTGTTGTCCGCAGGGTTCACCACGATACGCGGAATCTGCAAGTTCTGCAGCAGCGACATGCCGTCGTGCGAGGCTTTGCGTTGCTCCTTGTTGGGGAGCAGAACCTGTTTGTCTACTTTCTGAATGACATTCTGCGCCTCCACCGTCACTTCGGCTAATTTGAACATGGATGTGTCCATCCGTAAGGTGTCCGGCATAGAGTTGGTTTGTACGCCTGTTTGCGCGTTCATTGACACGGCGCAAATCATCGCCGCTGCCAATACGAAATACTTTGTTTGCATATTATTATATTATTATATTATTATAAGGTGATACATTACCGTTCGCCGCCGAAGACTCCATGCGGAAAGATGTCCCGCAGTATAAGCAGGTCATCGGATTTGACCCATTCCGCCTTGCCGTCGTAACTGCAATCAATGATGCTGTCGCAATGTTCGGTCATCAGCAGATGAATGATACGTTGGTCCAGATTGCCGTTTGCCTTGCGGAAAGTGTACTTGACCGCCACATACTTGCACGTTTGTCCTTGCCATTCACGCAAACACTTGCGCTGGATACCATTGACAAAAATCAGTTTCTCACCCTCTTGCAGTCCACCGCCTTTGATGTAGCAATGCGCTGCAATGTGGATGTTCCATTGTTCACTTCCGGGCATACACCCGCTCATCGAAAGTACTGCTGCGAGTACCAATCCGATAATAAAAAATTTCTTTGTCATAATTGCGTTTTTTGAGTTGTTAAACGTTTCAAATTTTGCTGCAAAGTTACTACAAAAACCCATTTATATCCAAATATTTTAATTTATATTCGAGTTGTGTAAAGTGCTGATATATAGGCGATTTGAGAAGGAAAAGTTTATATGTCGGTGCGAAGGGTTTATATAGGTAGGATGTGGATATGTTGTGTGTGCGGAAACATATGCTTTAATGTGGTATCAAGAGGTATGCATGACATGTAAGACGTCTTGTGATTTGCTTTTAGTAAAAAAGCACAGAAAACATAAAAATCACAGAAATTATTTGCATATCTCGAAAAAAAGTAGTACCTTTGCAGCCAAAAGTTGCAAAGGATACGATATGAGCAAGTATGAAATTCCGTTTTTGACGAGTGCGATACAAGCATTTGCGATGAAGTTTGCCATGACACGACAAGCCGCTTTCCGCTATTTGCAGCAATACAAAGCGCTTGCATTTTTAATGGAGTTTTATGATGTTGAGCACTTACAGTCAATGGACGATACTATTGATGATATGCTCGTTATATGTCGCCAAAATGGAGGAACACTAGCATGATACTATTCCACGGCACCAATACGGATATAGAGAAGATTGATCTATCTCGCAGCCTCAATCACAAGGACTTTGGCAAAGGTTTCTATCTCACGGATTCGCGAGAGACCGCTATCCGCATGGCAACTAAGAAAACACGTCTTTTCGGAGGCAAGGCGACATTAATCATCTATGAGTTCGATGAAGCCGCATTGCATTCCGACTTAAAAGTCAAAGTCTTTCCTGAGAAAGCAACCGTGGAATGGTTCCTGTTCGTAGATGCCAACCGTGACCGCGAGAACCAACTGCCGATACATGACTATGATATTATTATCGGACCTATAGCTGATGACGGCGTAGTGGTACAGATTGCCAGTTATCGCCAGAATATCTACACTGCAGAAGAAGCTGCAAAAGGTCTTCAAGACAAGTTTCTTGATCAGCAATATTATTTCGGGACGGAGAAAGCTTTGCGCTATCTCAAAAAATCAAAAGTGCAAATACTATGACACAAGCAAATCATCATCAAATAGCGACTTATTTGACCGACTATGCTTTGAGTGAGTTGGTTCGCTATGTCATGGAAGATTCCGGCTGTGGTTTAGAACAAGCTATGGAGAAGGTCTATAACTCATCGCTCATGCCAGCTTTGCAGGACGAAGAAAACGAACTTTATGTTCAAAGCCCGGCTTATCTTTATGAGATGATGAACACTCCGTTATCGGCAGCGTACAACGGCAACTGATGGCTATATAGAGAAAAGAATATAAACTGGATGGACTTATGAAAGATATTGTATTTGTTGATACAAGTGTATTTGTTAAAGAATATTATTTTCAAAACAATAATCGTATAAATACTTTAGTTCAATTACATGATGCAGGTTTGCTGGATTTTATTTCGACAGATATAACGGTAAATGAACTACATAGACATTTTATTAATGATATAAAATCTATTTATTTTTCACTATTAAATGATAATAATAGACTTCAGAAAAAAGGTGTCGAATTATCTTTAAATATTAATCCTGAATTTGATATTTGTAAACATTGTAGCGATATTCTTAATCGATTTTTTAGCAAAACAGCAACCTTTGTAATTCCATATGGTGAATTAACGAATATTGAACCTATTTTTGCTAAATATTTTAAACTGGAGGCTCCTTTTAGTACCGGCAAAAAAGATGAATTTCCAGATGCCTTTGCTCTTGGTTTATTAGAAGCGTATTGCAAAAAGTACAAATTAGGAAAAATTATCATACTCTCCGAAGATAATGATTTGAAGGATTATAAGAGTCCGTATTTAGAATATAAAGACTATAAGCAGTATATAACAGAAAAGAGCGCAGAAAAATCGACATTAGATAGCATAGCGCAAATATTAAGAGATGAGGAAAATAACTATGTTGAAAGTATCAAAGAGGATCTTTCTGAACTTTTAATGGATGGAGCTATTTATGTTAATCTCTTACAATCAACAGATATTAACGACATTGATATTAAATCCATAGATGTTAATGTAAAGACTAATGACTATAGCATTGTAAGTCAAACTACAGATTATTATATAATAGAAGTTCCGGTTGAGATCTCTTTTGACGTAGATGTCGAGTATGTGGATTATACATTCGCAACTTATGACAAAGAAGATCATATATGGTATAATGATGAAATAGAGCATTACAAAGCAAGTAATCAAAGAACCATAGCAATGTTACTTTCATATCATAAGGCAAAAGATGAGCAACAGCCCTATATGGTAGTGGAGGATTATGATGTAGAAGACGCCTTGGATGGTATGGAATAAATATTAACAGCATACAAAATAAACAAATAGAATCATAACCCGAAATCTGCCTATGGCATAAAACAACAGACAAACAACATACATAAATAATAAAGCATTCAGCTAAGAACTTGGAATCTTGAAAACTGGACACTTTTAAGATTTGCAAACCAAGAACAAGGCTTTTATGCTCACGCAATGACGTGAGCCTTGTTCGGTAGATGTTTGGTTTGCACAGGTAGTCCAGAATTCCTCAAGATTCCAGATTGAAGCTAACAAGCCTCACGTTTTTGTATGCATATATTAAATAGAAAGGAAAATAAAATGAAAAGTATTTGGCTTTGTGAACTCCCTATGAAAAAAGGGCAGTGGGATAACCACTATCGATTTTATGATGACGGAACAATAGAGCACGAATATGATTTATCTGTCAGAAAGTACAATCTGAGCACTAAAATTCAACCATCTGAGATTGAAGATAGAGATAGGGTTGCCATCTTGGCTATAATAGATGACTGTCCGAAAGAGTGGCAAGCTTTTGTCATAAATTTACTGCAAGAATAACAATTTAAAACATAATGTTATGAAAATCACTTTCCATTTTGGACATGTTTTAGCCATGTTTTGTATGCTGTTTTCTGCCGTTGCCGTACATCCCGATGAGTATATAGACATATGGACTAAATCGGATAAGCCTTCGGTAGCAAATGCTTTGCGAGGAGCAAAAGGATACACATATGCACTTATTTCAAATGGTGTAGATGTCATTGCTTCAAAGCCTCAATCGGTCCCATTTATTGATATATATTTCAGTAAGGAAATTCAAAAATGGATGTCAGAAATATGTCCAGATGCGAGTCCTGGCTTAAATTATAGATATCCGATGTGTGCAAATGTGCAAATAGCAGCGAAATACAACCATACAGGTCAACAAACATATCGAGCCGGAGCGGGATGGATGGCTCCCGATGTATATGTAAATGCGGTTGGCTCTTATGTAATAGAGCTTTCCTTTGGGGGCGAATATGTGTATCAGTATAAACTACCATCATTCAAAATTAATGATGGAGCTTATGGGGAGCATACCGTTTATTATCATTTAAAGAACACTATTTGTGGAAGTGTCTGCCGTTATGATAAATCTGCAACTCCTCAACTTGCAAAAATAATGACACAATGGCGAGAGGTATCTCTTAAAAACTATTTTGATGAAAAAGGAGATGAAATAGAAGGCATTTATGAGTCTACAAGGGCAAACACTAATGGACATACTGCCAAGTACAAATTGGCTCTGAAAAAAAATAATGATGACCGTTTCAAATACACATACTATTTAATATATCTTAGTGGAGCAAACCAATATAAAGATTGGGACGAAGGCGAAATAAAGGCTTTCTTATATCCAACGAGTACTCCTAACGTATACAAGACAGAGTGGCTTATGTACAACAAAACGCTCAATTCTGATTTCTACATAACGATTGATAATAGCGGTTTCATAACAACAAATGTTACTAATGGCGAAGAACTATTCTTAAAGTTATATCCTACTGCACAATCTCAAAAGCCACGACAACTAGAGAAGTGGTCTGGTTCTGGCTTTGCCCTAAATAACGGATATATCGTCACTAATTACCATGTCGCAGAAGGGGCAAATTCTATTTTAGTATATCAAACAAAAGATGATGGCACTCGTAATGTATATAAAGCGACTTTAGCAGTTTCGGATAAAACAAATGATATTGCCATATTGAAGATAAATGATCCAAATTTTAAAGGTTTTGGAAATATACCTTATAAAATAAAAACTGGAGTATGTGAGGTCGGAGAATCAGTTTGGGCATTAGGTTTTCCTATGACAGATATAATGGGAGATGAGATTAAGTTCACAGATGGCAAGATTAGTGCAAGAAGTGGAATAGATGGAATGACTAGTGTTTATCAAATTTCTGTTCCTATTCAGCATGGAAATAGTGGAGGCCCTTTGTTTGATATGAAAGGAAATATAGTTGGTATTACTTCTTCTGGACTCAATAGAGACTTGCAGACAGAAAATGTCAACTACGCAATAAAGATTAGTTATCTGAGGTTGTTGATAGAAGATTCTTTACCGACTTCTATTATTCCACAAGGAACTGTTTTGCAAGGTCAATCTTTAACAACACAAATAAAGCTTGCAAAAAAATATGTTTTCTACATAGAATGCTCAAAATAAAATTACCATACAATGAAAAAGTTAATATTAACATTTTTAGTGATTTTATGTGCACAATTTGCTGCTTCACAAATTTCACGCTCGGTTTATGGAGTACAATTAGGAGAAGAGCGGAAAAGCTTGGTTAAGAGATTAACGAAAGAGAAAATCCAATTCTTTGATTGGCCTGATTTTGGGGGAGAAGAGGGCTCTTTGTCTATATCATCAGATGAAGAGTTCGCTGGTGTCTCATGGCTGTTTAAGACAATCCATTTTAGAGAAGACAAAGTATATTATATAGATTTTATAAAACGAACTAAAGACGAGAATATTGCAGATAGTTTGTTAGATTATTTTAGAATGTTAGCTGAAAATCTACATACAAAATATCCATATTATGTTATTGATACTAAATTAGAAAAGGTTGATAATGGGGCAAATGGATTGATGTATTTATGCGATGGAAAAACATATATAACGCTAGTACTTGAGCACCGTCCTTTAGAAGAATCTGTTTTAGGTTTACGATATGAAGATGTCGAATGGAAGAATTTAGCTCCCAAAGTAATAGACCAATTATAGTGTTCCTCTAATCTATTCAGAGCTATGCATAATCGTCCTTTTTAGATATGGAGCTTCTAAAAAAATGAAACACTCTGATGCTGCCAAATACACAATGATAATCTCATGGCTGCTATTCTTTGCAGCTGTGACAATATGGAGTGTCATCCATTGCCATTTTTATCAATTGGGCTTTCAAACTGATGAAGATTGGTTTGAAAGTGGTTTGACTTTTTCTATCTGGGGAACCATTAGTATGTTTTGTACCTTTGTAGGTCTATTTTCTCCGTTTATAGCAATAATCTCTACAGGTATCTATATTGCTGAACGAATAAAATATAAGAAGCAGCAACTAGATTAATGATGAACATATATTTTTGCAAGAATGAGTGATTCTTAACAATCGTATACCTTTCAACTACGTTCTAAAAACCTTCCAAACAGCATATCTCGCGCCACTCTCGCGCTGCTCTTAGGCGGATTGGGTATAATATCTAAATCTTAATAATCGTATATTTCGCAAGGATAGCCTAAGGGGTGCCTAAGGTCAGCGTAAGGTCGGCTGATTTGGAGGAACTTGAAACGAAGTTGAAAGGTATTTGAAATCTTAATAATCGGTAACTTTATATATGCGGCTTCTAAACCATTGAAATACAGCATACTCGCGCAAGAAAAGTTTATATATGGGCGTTTTGCTTTGCATAATTCGTAAAAAAGCAGTATCTTTGCAGAAAATTTTGAGAAAGAAGATGAAAAGTAAGCTTTTGATATGGACGATAGGAGCAATGGCTCTTTGCCTCATGAGTGCGTGCGCTAACGGAGACGTGCAGCGTGTGCAGAAAGCGGAAGAGTTACTGACCGTGAATAGGGATTCGGCAATGGCGATATTGCGCGAAGTGGTACGTCCTGACCAGTTGCCGGAAGAATCGAAAGCCCTGTATTGGTTCTGCGTGGCAGACATACGCGCCAACACCATGCAATCGCTATCCGAAGACTCCATGATCTGTTGGGCGGCGCAGTATTTCCGCGACAGGTGGCTGCAAGACGGAGCGTACGAAGATTATATGATGAAAGCAGGCATGGAGGAGGCTTTCTATTGGTGGTGGAATGACAATAAAGAAAAGGCGCAGCAAGTGTTGCAACGCCAACAGCGATATGCCGAGGAGATAGCAGAAAAGAAAGGTGAACATATCTGGGAAGTAATTTTGCTTCGTATATCTGCCGAACTGGCCATGCGTGATTATGATTATGAGCACGTGCGCGACTACACGGAAGCCCTCATCCGTCTCGGTGACGAGAAAGCAATCCATCTGGACGAGGTAGTGCGTGTCTATAACGGCATGGCAATTACGTATTTCTATTTGGGCGAATACGACAAAATGGAGGAGAGCTTCGAGAAAGCGATTGCGCACACTTCGGATTCCGCGTTTGTTGTTAATGTGGTTCGCCGTAATTATGCCGACTTGTTAGGAGAAATCGGGCAGACCGACCGCGCTATCCGAATGCACGAGGAACTGGCTACCGTCTATAGAGAAGGGGAGAGTTGGCTATTGGTGGAAAGCCTTTATTCATTGTCGCGTTTGTGGCTCAACAAGGGCGACAAACAGCGTGCCGACCGCTATATGCGTGAGGCGGAAGAACTATTTGAGACCTACAAGGAAACAATCTCTTCGCCATCCGCCGAAGCAGGTTTGTTGGCTCACCGGCAAGTGCTGAACTATGCACTGTATGGCCACTATCAGATGATGCCCTTAGCCACGTACAACACGCAATGGCAGGATAAAGATTATATCCGTTACCGTGTGGCAGAAGCCAAAGAACGCTCCATGAGTGACCTGCGCGAACAAGTGCTGCGGCAGAAGTTGGCAAAGCAACGGCAAACGATACTCATTATTGGACTTGTCGGCGTAGTATTGGGTTTGTGCCTGCTGTCCGTCTATCTGTACCGCCGCCGTCAACGGTTGCTTTTGGAGAAAGAGGAAGAAATTGAGACCCTGCGTAACATGTTGGCGTCCGCTGATAAACCGGACGATAAGGAGAGTGTGCGCAAACTGATGTTGCAGCAATTGGGTGTCATCAAAACGATTGCCGGAACACCCACCGAAGCCAACCAACAACTGCTTGCGCGTCTCATGGCATTGAACGAGGAAACCGCCAATGCCCTCATCGATTGGCCAAGCATTTACAAAACCATCGATTTGGTCTATGACGGCTTCTATACACGTCTCGTGCAGAAATATAGAAATGTGTTGAACGAGAAGGAATTGCAACTCTGTTGTTTGCTCAAAGCAGATTTCTCCACCAAGGAGATCAACATGCTCACTCGTCAAAGTCTCCAAACCATCTACCAGCGCAAGACCCAAGTCCGTCAGAAACTCAATCTCGCCGAAGCCGAGGACATCACAACGGCGATAATATAAGAAATGCATTATTTTGCTTGCATTGGAGCGCATAAAAGCATAAAAGTGACGTTTTTTAATGAAAAAAACAAAAAAAATTTGGTCATGTCAAAAAAAAGTAGTACCTTTGCACCCGCTTTTGAGAAACAGAAGCATACATGGTGGTCATAGCTCAGTTGGCAGAGCATCGGATTGTGGTTCCGAGTGTCGTGGGTTCGAGCCCCACTCTCCACCCGAAAGAGAGAGCCGTAGTGGCTCTCTCTTCGTGTTTATAGGGGGCATCTCGCCCACGACGTGGGTTCTCCGCCGCTACGCTCTGTCGATTATTGCGAGGTGTCGCAATTTTCGAGCCCCACTCTCCACCCCAAAAGAGACGTTGATGCGTCTCTTTTTTATATAGCAGACAAATAAAGTTCAAGTCTGAAATGCATTTTTATGCGAGAAAGTACACTATTTTCAAAAAAAAAGCACGTAGGCTTGCATATGTCGAAAAAAAGCAGTATCTTTGCAGGCTGAAATAAAATGAGAGATGAAAAATGAAGAATAAAAAGTATGTGACTTTATGCCTGATGGTCTTGACAGGAATCGTGCTGACAGGATGCCAGCGCAATGAGCCCCAGATGCAGAAAAAGACCATTGATCTAAAAGTGAACAAGAGTGACTGGGTCTTTGACAATAACCTGGGGTTCTATTACTGCCAGTTCGATGTGCCGGAGCTCACGAGCAACGTATATAACTACGGCGAGGTGAGTGTAAGCCGCGAGTACAACAGCGGAACAGCCGACATGTATCAAAGGCCGCTCCCGTTGACAGATTACAAGAGAGAGCAGTTAGTGGACAGTGCCGGTAAGCCGATAGACGAATATGTCAACTATCAGGAACATATCGAGTACCTGCATGGTCCCGGATTCGTAGAGATAGATCTGACCATTTCGGATTTCGTCTATGACGGGTTTGTGCCGGATGCAATGCTGTTCCGATTGCAATTGACTTATTAAGCGCCATCAGCTGTCAACTGTCAGCCATCAAAACTCTGATTTATATATTAGGTCCCTGTGCGGCGGAGAGCCGTGAGCAGGTCATAGAGACCGCGCGCCAACTGAAAGAGGCGTGCGGGGTTTCTTTTATTTATCGCGCGGGCGCATGGAAGCCGCGCACGAGCCCGCACACGTTCCAAGGCGTGGGCGAAGAGGCTTTGGAGTGGCTGCAGGAAGTGAAGAGAGATCTGGGTATGCCAGTAGCCACCGAAGTGGCGGCGCCCGAACATGTCCAGGCGGCTCTCAAAGCAGGGATTGATTATTTGTGGATAGGCGCGAGGACGAGTGCCAACCCGATGGCGGTTAGTGCAATCGCAGACGCGATTACGGGCCGCTACGCTGCAAGACCGTCACAAAGTGACTGTAAGATAAAAGGCATCTTCATCAAGAATCCGGTGAATGAGGATGCAGGGTTGTGGATCGGGAACATAGAGCGGCTGGAGAAAACAGGCGTGCCGGTGATGGCGGTACATAGAGGCTGCGGACACAAGCCGTGCTGGGCGATGGCTCACAAGGTGAGGCTCGCGAGACCGGACATACCGATGCTGTTAGACCCGAGTCACATGAGCGGCGATGCCAAGAGAGTGCCGGAGTTGATGCAGAAGATACCTGAGTTAGGACTCGACGGCGCGATGGTGGAAGTACATTACCGGCCAGAAGAAGCACTCTCCGACAGTGTACAGCAAATTACTCCGATTACATTAGGGAAATACCTCGATTCGTTTACGACTCGTTTACGACTCGTTTACGACTCGTTTACGTGTTTGAAAGCATCCCATGCAGCAAAAAACGAGGGACTGAGTGATACCAAAGAGGTGGATAGCAAAGAGGTGGATACCAAAGATAAGGTTGATAGCATTGAGTTGAATTGGTTACGGGCGGAAATAGATGAGCTGGATGAGGCATTATGGGACACCATCGCGGCCCGAATGGATGTGAGCAAACGGATAGGCGAATGGAAGAAAGCGCACGGCGTAGCCCCACTCCAACCCGGAAGATATGAGGAAATAGTGGAGAAATTAAAAGCCCCCCAGCCCCCTGAAGGGGGAGAGAGAATGCTCCGGACAGAGTTTAAGTTGGCATTGTGGGAGATGATACATGAAGAAAGTCTGCGTCAGCAGGAGTGAAAGGTTAGAGGCGAAAGGTTATAGGCGAAAGATGATAAAAGAGTTATATAGGAAATATAGAAACCTGATACTATACGGTATTATCGGCGGGTTCTGCGCAGGGTTGGATTTCGGGGTATATACGATACTCTGCCATTTCGAGGTGATGCCCTATTTATGGGCCAACGTAATCAGTATCCATGTAGGTATATTCACCTCGTTTGTACTGAACAGGAGTTTTAATTTCAAGGTGAAGGATCATCCCAAGACCCGCTTTGCCTCGTTCTACGCGGTGGGGTTAGCAGGTTTGGGATTGAGCGAACTGATGCTATGGGGAATGGTGACGATGGGCGGTATGAACGAAGTGGTGTGCAAGCTGGTCTCCATCGTAGTAGTAGCACTATTCCAATACGTTCTTAACAAATATATTACATTTAAAAGCGTGCGAGAGCACAAGGCAAAACAACAATGAAAGATACAATCTATTTTGTACTGCCGGCATATAACGAGGAGGAGAATATCGAAGATGTTATCCGGCAGTGGCACCCGGTGTGTGAGAAGATCAATGCAGAAGGTCACACCGCGCAGTTAGTGATTGCGAACGACGGCAGTCGCGACAACACGTACAAGATTCTGCTGGGATTGCAGAAGAAATTCCGCTATTTAGTGGCTCTGGACAAACCCAATTCGGGTCATGGGGCTACCGTTCTATTCCTCTACCATTATGCGATAGACCATGGTGCGAACTATATCTTCCAGACGGACAGCGACGGACAGACGCTGCCGGAGGAGTTCTGGCCGATGTGGGAGAACCGAGAGAAATATGATTTCCAGATAGGTACCCGCGGCGGGCGTCAGGACGGTGCAAGCCGTGTGTTTGTAACGAAGACTCTCAGGCTGGTGGTATGGCAGATTTTCCATGTATGGGTGAAAGATGCGAACACGCCGTTCCGACTGATGAAAGTGGAGAAGTTGCAGCCGATTCTGGACATCATGCCGAAGGATTACAACTTAGCAAACGTAGCGGTAAGCGCCATAGCCGTACGGTGGAAATACAATATCGGGTGGTACCCGATCACTTTCCGTCCGCGCCAAGGCGGCGTGAACAGCATCAACATGAAGCGCATCTTCGGTATCGGAGAAAAGGCGCTGGTTGATTTCCACGCCATCAACAAGTCACTAAAGAAGAGGAAAGATGAAAGATGAGAGATGAGAGGGGCTTAGGAATAAGTGACAAGAAAGCGTGGTGTATCGTTAGTATCGCCGCGTTTGTGTTCATGCTCCCCCACTCCATGGCTCCCTGGGGCAACGGCAACTATCCGACCGACGCGAGCGTATATAGCCGCTGCGCGATGTGGATGAGCGACGGGCTGGTGATGTACCGCGACATGTTCGACCACAAAGGTCCGTTAGTCTATCTGACATATCAGTTGTTCACAAGTATAGCCGGCATACATGGCGTATGGCTGTTAGACATACTGATTGAATGGCTGATGATGGGGCTGTTCTACAAGATCGCGCGGTTGTATAACGACGAGAAAGAATCACTGGTCGTATCGTTGCTGATGGGGATGTACCTTCAGCTGCCTTTCGTTGATGGGGGCGGTCCGGAATGGATAGCAGCTCCGTGGTGCACCTATTGCTGCTACATAATGGCCAAGCATCTGAAGGACAGCGGATATTTCTCGTTCGTAGAAATGGGTCTCTTAGCAATGTCGGTAGGCGTGTGCCTAATGACCAAAGCGAACACCAGTGCAGGGATTATTCCGATAGCCGGGTACGCGTTGTACCACCTTATACGACGCTGGGACGGCCGTGTGTTCCTGCGGTATGCCGGGGCCGTGACGGTCGGTTTGGGAGCAGTGCTTGTGCCTATCGCCTGGTGGCTGTACAAGGAGGGTAATTTCAATGAGTTCATCGATTGCTACCTGCGTTTCAACCTGCACGGCTACGGCGAGCAGACGGGTTACGGGCGGTGGATAGGCGTACGGGACATCACATTAGTTTGCCTCCCGGGATTCGTGTTCTACGGTCTCGCCATGTATTTCCGCAGCAAGGAGAAAGAGTGGGTCTATTGGCTGAGCATGGTGTTTCTGTTCTCGATTGTGCTGAACGTCTATATCAAGAACGGCTATCCTCATTACACGTTCCCATGTTTCGGCGTATTCGCACTGCTGTTAGCGGGTTCGTGGGAACAGATACGCAAGAAGAAAGGCATCCGTCTGTTTGTGACAGGCGTATGTATCAGCATATGCGTTGTGGTGTTCGGCATAAGGAGTTATTTCCGCCTCACGCCTTTTGACAAGAGCCAAGATGAGAAAGTAGCCTGCCTGCTGAATGAGCAGAGAGGGGAAAGCGAGTATGTGATGGTTTACGGTTTCGACGACCGTTCCATGTGGGCGATCAATGCGCCCGAGTACAGTTTCAACTACCGATTATGGCTGAAAGTAGAAGGCAAGCCTGCAAGCCGTTATTTTTACGCTCCGCCGGGAATGACGGAGGAGATGTATCAAGAGTCATGGCGGCAGATAAGCGAACACGCGCCGTTATGGGTAGTAGCGCACGAACAGAACAGCGCGGATATTATGCGCCTCGGTTACGAGATTTACGAACAAGAGCCGGAAGGCTACCAAATACTGAAAAGAAAATGAAATACGACTATCTGATAGTAGGTTCCGGTTTGTTCGGAGCGACCTTTGCCTACCGCGCGAAACAGGCTGGCAAGAAATGTCTGGTGATTGACAAGCGTCCGCAGTTAGGCGGCAATGTGTATTGCGAAGATACGGAAGGTATCCATGTGCACAAATACGGAGCGCATATCTTCCATACGAGCAACAAGGAGGTGTGGGATTTTGTGAACAGTCTGGTTCCTTTCAACCGCTACACCAACTGCCCTGTAGCAAACTACAAAAGCGAACTCTATAACCTGCCGTTCAACATGAACACGTTTTGCCAGATGTGGAGCGATGTGCGAACGCCGGACGAGGCGAAAGCACGCATTGAGGAGCAACGGCGCGAGGCAGTAGAGGCACTCCACGGCCGCGAGCCGCAGAACCTGGAGGAGCAAGCATTGTGCCTGGTAGGAAAAGATATATACGAGAAACTCATCAAGGAATACACGGAGAAGCAATGGGGCCGCGACTGCAAAGAGTTACCGGCGTTCATCATCAAACGACTTCCGGTACGATTCATATTCGACAACAACTACTTCAACGACCTGTACCAAGGTATTCCTATCGGCGGCTACAACAAGCTGATCGAGAAATTGCTGGAGGGTATAGAGACCAAGACCGATTGTGATTTCTTTGCTGAATACAAAGACAGCTGGCGTGAGGTTGCAGACAAGTTAGTCTATACCGGTCCGATAGACGAGTATTTCGGTTACCGGCTGGGCAGACTGGACTGGCGTACGGTATCGTTCAAGACGCGTATAGAGGACACCCCCAATTATCAGGGCAATGCCGTGATCAACTACACCTCGCATGAGAAGCCCTATACCCGCGTGATCGAGCACAAGCATTTCGAGTTGTTCGGTGAAGAGGTGTATAAATGTCCCAAGACAGTAGTAAGCGAGGAATACAGCACGGAGTACAAACCGGGCATGGAGCCGTACTATCCGGTGAACGACGAGCGTAACAACGCGCTCGCGGAACAATACCGGGAAATGGCGAAAAAAGAGAAGGACGTTATCTTCGGCGGACGATTAGCCGAATACAAGTATTACGACATGGCTCCGGTGATTGAGAAGGCAATCAAGCTTTCGCTATAAAATAGCAGCCGAGCATGACCATCGTCACTCCGACCCACTGCATAATGCCGACGGTCTCATGGAAAATGAATACGCCGGAGAGCATACCGAAGACGAAGCCCAGACTGGTCAGCGGATATATCTGCGAGAAGGGGTATTTGTCCAAGAGCCACAGCCAGAAGAGGTTTGCCGCTATAAGGAGCACGACTCCGATAAGAAGCCAGGCGTTGAGAATAACCTGATGCCAGATAAAGGATCCTGTCCATTGCCAAGCGGGCATATCCCGCATACCGAGTTTCAGAAACACTTGCCCGAAGACCAACATCGCGGTCTGGAGCAACATCATTAAGATCATTGTAACCATAACAGTAGCTTATTTCCAGCGATAGGCTATACCGAGAGATATACGTTGCGGATAGAACGCGACGTTATTGAGGTCGGTGCCTTTCGTGTTCTTATAATAACCGAAGATATCAGAGAGACTGATCAGATAATTGGCTCCAATCTGAATACCGATAGGGAACTCGTAGTTAGCGTGCACCATGATACCGGCATGGTTATCATGGAGAGCGACATAGAACGGGTGCGCCGTAGTGGCGGCGGTAATCTGCTCTGTGTTGGAATACTGACCTTTATTGCTGGCGAAAGTAAAATGGGCAAAGGGGCCGCCACCGACAGACCAGTAACCTTTCTGAAGGTTTCCCAAGCGGTACATAAAGAGGACCGGAATATCCATACCGAACGCCCAGAGATGATTGGTAGCATCGTCGATACCAAACTGGTTTTGCTCCGCCGTAAAGACAAGTCGTGCCTGAATAGCGAAATGGCGCATGACCATGAAATCCATAAATCCGCCTATCTCGGCTCCGACACGCATGTAAGAGGAAGTGGTCTTGATCTTGGAGTCGGCACGGGTAGAAGTCAGGAAACTACTGAGGTTAGCCGAAGCCAAGACACCCATGGTTACAATCTTCGGTATCTTCTCCTGATCAAGAGAGTCGAGTCCTTGCTCGGATATCCATTTTTTCGCCTTGGGTGACAGGATCGAGTCCATATAGGCACCCGCCTTAGGCATGGGTGCATCGACAATCCGGTCAATCTGCGAGACCTGGGTCTGTGCCGTTACAAAACAAGGGACAAAGCACAAGAAGAGCAAAGAGCACAGGATCAGTTGTTGTATTGCTGTTTGCGGTTTCATAAATCCTCCTTTCTTCTCATTAAAGTGCGAAACGCACCGTCAGTTTAACACCATTACGTCCCCACCCGCCGATACGACGGCGTGCGTGAACCATCTCACCATTCGCGTTTTGAACCATAATCGGCAGCTCATAATCATTGTAAGTCAACCGGCGTACGTAATCAATGCGGATGAATTTGAGGATGTTCTCAAATCCTGCGGTAAGTTCCATATACGGCAGTTTGCCGATCGGCGAGGACGTAGCACCGGCGGTAACGATGGTGGGATCCGCCTGGTCATAGATAAAGCTGGACTCGTTATTCGGCAGGGCATACAGACCTTCGTTACCTGCAAAATACGGGTTATTCTTTTTGGTCAGACCACCGTAAATGATAGAGAAACTGACCACTCCGCGTAGTTTGAGGCGGTTGATACCCGGAATACGGTTGAGTATCCATCCCTTGAAGAAATACGTAGCATAGAGACTGACGTAGGCATCAAACATAAACTCCATCGGCTTCATGAGGTTGAACGCGTTTTTACCGAGGAGAATGGATGTACTGGTCTGCGGGAAGAAGAGTTTGGTGAACGGCACTTTCTGCCACACATAACCGGTCTGCAGACGCGCATCAAGGTGTCCGAAAGAGGAGAACCAGAATCGTTTTTCCGCCGTCAGTTCCGTCCGGTTATAGAAGAATCCCTGTCCTTTTGTGCCGGAAGCATCGGCAAGGATACGGTCGTCAATATAACCGATCTGATGACGGATGGATATGACCGGCGCGTCCTGCTCCAGAGTAAAGGGCGTCTCCACTCCCATGCGGTTCATGAGCATTGTTGAACCCGGCATATAGCGCAGTTCCGCGGTAAGCTGATAGTTATGAAAGGCATTCTGGTGAAACTGGTTCTGCGTCGCAACGGTGGTATAATGAAGGGTATCCTGCCAGACAACACGGTCATAACGCATAGCCCCTGCAGCCTGATTGTATTCGTAATCGAAATACGTCTTGAAAGAGAGGTGGTTGGGAAACTCCTTGTAATACTGCAGGCGCGTACGGAATATATACTGTAGATTAGGCATTGTGGGCGTACCGGTCGGTATAGACATAATGATATTATCCCTATCGATGACTCCTGTCTGCTGTCCGGGCTGTTCCACGTCGTATTGCGCCGTGAGGGAGAGATAGTCGCGGAGGGGCTCGTAGATGTGGTAGCGTTTCTTGTTGAAAGAATAGATGAGGGTCGCATTATATTTCGGGAGCAAGTCTTTGGTACCAAACGCCACGTATCCGGAGAAGAAGAGTTGGGGGTGAAGATTGGCGGTAGTCTGCCCTCCGATACGGAGACGCACTCCCTCCAGCATATTCCAGCTGATGGTATTGTAGATAGGTCCGAAATCCCATTTGGACTCCCCCCAGCGGCTTGACGGAACTGTAGGCACATACTCGGTTGTCATCGCATCGAAGAGCATCAGGAGACTGTTGAACTTAGGTGTCTGCTTGAACTCATCGACGAGGTTCATCACCGAACTCTCGTAGAAAGAAAGAGGTTCAGGACGGTGGTCGTCCCAGAACTTAAAGTCCTCCCGAATGGAGATGGTGTCGTAGGTTTTGATGGTATCTACCGGATTGGCGTAAGAAAACACCTCCGGTCCAAGTTTGGTATCAAAGTCAAAGTCCGTGTATATCTTCGTTTGCCGCGCAAGGAGCGTGCGTTTCCTGTTGGTAAGATAGAACTTACAGAACGTACTGGTACGCCCCGGCGCCCAGAGCCCGTTATCCAGCTTCTTATACTCATGCTCTATCGAGTAGTTGGAGACGAAGTTGAGGTTAATGTGCGGAGGAATGTTAATGGCGTATTTCTTGATCTTATACGTACTATCGTTCATTATATAAAGGTGTCCGGTGAAAGAATAGGACTCGGAGTTCACAGGCACGAAAGCAAGGTCTATCACGGAGTCCCCGTCGAGTTTGATTGTGTCCATGATATAATACTGGTAGTACGAGACGGCGAGAGTGGATGAGACAGGCGACACAAAGCGGTTAAAGAGAAGCTTCATGTTATCGTCGTATATATCCACATCGTTGAATACAGCCTTCATATTCGTTTCCAGCGACTGCGTAGAGAGAAGGGACTCCAGACCAAAGACACGCTCGCGCTCGAGAAGTTTCTTCTCACGGTGCGGACGATCCTGATAGTACTCCTTACCCAATTTCTCGCGGATGGAAAGGGTGAGTGCCGGATAGACATCGGTTGTGTCTATGTATTTCTCAATAAACTGAAAGTTCTTCCAGAACCCTTTTTGGAAATTCGGATGGAAATTATCCAATGCGAAAGACATACGGTGGTACGTTCCGGCAGTATAGTGATCCGCCGACTTGACCTGAAAGGAGTCTTTATGAGCGATGACATTCTTGATAAGTTCCACAGCAGGATTGCCCTTGCGGCGGTATTTCTGCTTGCGGTTCTTAGGAGTAACGACGATGTCCTGAAGACCATACACGTCGGGTTTCATTTTCACCTTAACGTTCCTTTTCTCCTGCCCTGTGCGAACAGTGTACATCTCCGTCTTGTAGCCCATCATCTGGAAGTTGATGGTCGTATAGCCGGAGGGGTTGGAGAGAGAAAAGTTACCATCTATATCCGAAGTTGTGCCATACTGTGTAGCGAGAGAGCCCTCGCTGGAGGGTTTGATGAAGTAGATTTGCACAAAAGGCAGTTTCTCGCCTGTATCCGCGTCAACGACGACGCCGGAAACGGAGGTTGTCTGTGCCGCACCTCCCAACGCGCTCATCAGCAGCGCAGTTAATATCACTAATACCTTAAAACCTTTCACTATTTACCTGTTTTTCGTTTCTTATTTCCCGTGACTCAAACGGTAAGACTCCTGTATATCCTTGTACCTGAGGATGACCTCATCAATCACATTCTCCCATGAGCGCGCAATGGTAGTAGAGGCTTTGTCGCCCACCTTGGTCAGTATATCCGGGTGCTCCATGAGCCACGCCAACCTGTCGGCATAAGCGTGTATGTCGTTGGGTGTGAGGAACCCATTTACATCTTTCTCTATCACTTCCGCCGCCGTGCTTTCCTGCAGCATCAAAGCCGGAGTATGCATTGCCGCCGCCTCTCTTACCACCAGAGGCGCATTATCGTAGAGCGAGGGGAAGAGGAACAAGTCCGCTGCGGCATCTATCCGTTTCAGACGCTCGCGGTCGTGTATGTTACCAAGGAGCGTAACATAATCCTGAAGGGCAAGTTCCTTAATCTTCCGGCGTATTTCACGCACGGCATAGCCGGTTCCCACCATAAAGAGATGGAACGGTTTTCCTTTCAGCAGTGCCAGCGAGTCAAGAATAAAGCCGATATTCTTCTCCCATATATGCTGTCCGACGAAGAGCAACATTGTCTCGTCGTCGCCCATGCCCAGTTCCTCCCTCATCTGTGCGCGCATTTCCGTAATGAGACGCACGGGCGTAGAGAAATCGTTTCCGTTCTCCACCACCTCGACGTGACCTTTATAGCCGTACTCGCGGAGCGTAGGCTCCACGGCAGCCTGCGGGATCCATACCTCATCTGCTTTCTCAAAGAACGAGACGATCTGTCTCACCATCCAGTCCACCACCCTCTTATTGGACACATTGTGCTCAAAATCCTGGCGGTACTTGGAATGGAAAGTAGCCACGAGCGGTATATTCTGCTTTCGTGCCGCGCGGTACGCCAATGAGCCGGAAGTGAAGGGGCAGTGGGCATGTACCAGCTCGAAACGCATCTTTCTCCAGTTATGCCAAAAAGCCGCATCCGCGTACGGCAAACCGTAGCGGTACGGATGGCGGAACGGAATGGGGACAGACACATACCGGTTGATTGGATAAGGAGCCGATTCTATAATCTCTCCGGCTCCGGGTGCGTACGGAGTGATGACACGCACATCGTACCCTTTCTCGTGCAACCAATAGGCATAATTCTGAGCCGTTAATGCCACTCCGTCCAGGATCGGAGGAAAGTTATCGTTGAATATACCGTACATCGGATTGTTAGTTTCAAATTAATAATTCAGGATTCGGGCTGCAAAGGTACAAAAAAAATCCCACATACGCAAATGTAAGCGGGATTTTTTTTGATTTACGCCCTAAAATCGTTACTGGGCAAGGATAATTCCTGATTTCACCTTTTGTCCTTTATAGAGGAAGAGGTAGATGTAGGGTTTGCCCAGTTCGACATCCACAAGGAGTCCTTCGCCGGTGTTGAGCACATCATTGAGTACATCCTTACCCTGCATGTCTGTATAGGTATCGGCGTAGTTCGGGTTCGCTTCCGGTACCGCCGTCGGCATGAGTATCACATGACGGTCAATGTCGTACAGTGCGAATGTCACACCGGAGCGGATGGAAGCCACGAACATCTGTGCAGCACCCGGCACGCGCTTAATGAGGACATCATTGGCGGTAGCCTCCTGACTCTTATTGAGCGTCTCACGGATATATACCTCGTATATCTTGAGATCACCGTTTGCGGCTTTGACACGTATGCGGCAGGTATCACCGATAGCACTTACATCCTCCACCGTCGGGTCCGAAGCGTTGTCCGAAGCCTGTTTAGCCGTCACGGACGGTACCGCAGCTCCCCTATAGACGTCATAGACGTAGAAGGTCTGTGCGGGATCGAAACCCTGAATGGTATCGCCATCCACGGCAATCCACAGCAGGTCGGCATTATCGTCCATTCCGGTAGTCTGGCTGATGGAATACGTTTTCTGCTTGCCGTTCTGCGCGGTGACGGTGATGAAGATTGTCTTGTTATCCGAGATCGAGTCAACCGCCGTTGCGAGCGTGTCAGAGAGGACATACGTGAGCGCCTCTTTCGTAAAGTATTCAGACTCGTCGGTACCGTACGGGTGCACGTAGGTGTAGTCCGTCTCCATCGGCGAGAAGTTCTCCAACGCCACGTTGTTGATATAAATCGCCTTGAGGTTATTATCCGCGGACTTGGCATACTTGAAGGTAATGAAGTACGAGCCTTCATCCTTGTTCGGCGCCGTGACGACAATCTCAATTTGAATACTGCCGTCCTCCAGTTCCGTCTGCTGCGTACGAACCGATTGGAGCGAGTCCGCAAGGTCAAACTCCATCGCCGGCAGGAGCGATTCCTTATCCATACCGGGTTCGTAGTTGAGATCTACGGTGTATGAATCCCATGCCGGATTGAAGCGGAACTGGTTAACCGATACGAAGGCATTTGCGGTATCATTGAGAATAATATTATTCAGTCTTGTGTTACCGGAGAGAATGCGGTCGAATGCCAGCGTATAGGTTGCAGTATCCTTGCGGGACTCGGCGATGACATCAATACGAACGGTATCGTTCATTACACGGATCTCGTAGGTCTGCGCCTCTTCCTTCTTGAGAACGGAGACAACCGGAATAGCCGAGTTGCTCTCAATCTCCACCTTGTAGCTATATCTCTCCGCATCGTAGTTGGCAAGCGGTTTGCCCTCCAGCATGATCATGTTCAGTTTGGCATCATCGGAGAGTTCTACCGGGTAGTGGATGGTATAGGTCTTGGAACGTCCGTTCGCTGCCGTCACGGTGATGACCGTCTTCTGTTTGAGCGAGTTGTTCGCCAGATAAGTCTCGTCCTCCGGCATCTGAGATACCATCACTTTCTGATAATCATCCCCTGCGATGTACTCTACCAACGGCATTTCACCGTTCAGTTCCTGTGCATAAGAAGCAGAGAGCGTATCAACGTACTCGTAAACAGAGGGTTTGAAGTTCGGCAACTGCTTCTGGTCCACGAAGATCATACTGAGCGAATCCACCGCCGATTTCTCGATAACATAAGAAACGGTGTAAGTACGCGTGTGCATACTCTCCGAAGTGACGATGATCTGACGTACAAGCGAAGCGGAGTCACCGGAAACGGTATCCATATGAACGGTCTGGTAGTCGTCACCGTCCTGCCAGTAGAGTTCGGGGAAAGCGGTAGTCCCTACGGGCAGTGTCTTCTCGTAGTACTTCACCTGCGGGTCGAAGCCCTCAAGTGAGTCTCCGTTGGCATAGATCATCGCCAGTGTATCAACATCGGACTGCGTGAATTGGAAGGCTACGACGTAGGTTGTCGAGTAGGTTCTGTTCTCCGCCTGTACCTTGATAGTAGCCTGACGTTTCTCGTGGTCCATCACTACCGGTGCGATGAGCTGTGCGCCCTCCGCCTTCTGACCTGTTACCTCCGGCAGTTCATGTACGCCTACCTTCAGGTTGTGCTGATAGAAATAGGTACCCGGGTTGAAGTCGCTAATCGAGTCTCCGTTGAGGAAGATCATCGAGAGGTTTGCGTTGCGGCTCTGCGGCACAAGGAAGTGGAGCACATACTGGTTGGTGGTTACACCATCCACAGCCGTCACGTTGAGTACAATCGAATCATTCCGATGGGAGATAGCCACAGCCTGTCCGTCCATCTTGAGTTGTGCGCTCACTTCAGGCCAGATGGTCGTACCGGACGGGAGGTTGATATCGTAGCTGTTGTTACCCGGGTCGAAAGTCAGGCTCTCGTTGAGGGCTCGCTCGAAGTCCACGAAATCCTTGCCGTCCAGGAGGATATTCGCCAGTTGGGCATCGTTGGACTGGTTCTCAATATAGAGCATTACCTCATATATGGCGGTGTCTCCGTTCTCGGCTTCCACTCTCAGTTTGTAGTTGTACTGGTGGTTCGCGAAGATTGTCTGAACCTGCGGCGTAACCGTCAGGAAGCGATCATCCGCCGTGTAGTCCACCTCAATCGTGCTGGTGTTCAGCGATTTGGAGTAGAAGTGACGTTCCGGCTCGAACTGGTCAATGGGCTCTCCGTTAACCGTAATGCCCGTCAGATCCACGCACGCGCTTTTCTGTGCCTTGACTGTCACGAAATAGGTATTCTCCATTGCGCCGTCCTCGCTCTTGACAACAATCTCCGTTGCATCCCCGTTGAGCGTTCCCGGTGTAAGCTGGATATTCTGCCCTGCCTGACCCGCCAGATAAGTGACGGACGGCATTTGCGGTTGTTTTACTTTCACAGCCGGTGTGGGGAGTGTAACGATGTAGTTGAAGGTATTGGGATCAAAGTCCGCGATCATCACACTATCCAGCATGATACCGCTTAACAGCGCATTGTTGCTGCGCGGACGGCGAACCGTGGTCTTATAGGTCTTCTTAGCCACACCGTTCTCGGCGGTCACCTCTGTCTCATACACTACTGTCTCACCTTCCGCAGCGGTCTGGGTGGTCACGATCCGCTGTGCAGGTTCAGCGCCCACCGCCTCCAAGACGATCATCGTATCCGAAACGATAGTGAACTCATTTTCCGAAGCGATGAAATCGCTGTAGGGTACACCGCCAATCAGGAGGTTAGCCAACTTGTCATTATCCGATTTATCCGACGGGTAACGAAGGATGTAGGTATGGTTGTTGGCTGCGTCCGAAGCAAATACCTGCCACTCCACCGAGTCCGGATGCTGGATATATACGACAGAGTCTTTAGCATCCTTCCGGGTGAAGGTAATCAGTTCCGCCGGTTTGGGCTCCTCTACTGCATAAGCCGTACCGCCCAATTCCGCCCATGGGTTACCGTTCTTCGCGAACTCTTCAATTTGACCGGAAGTAGCGACTGCCGGATCCTCACGACGGATGGTATAAGTGATCTTCGCCACACCATCGGCAGCGGTAACGAGCATGGTTACAGAGTCTTTGGTGTAGTTGATGTCCACTGCCTGACCGGTTTTCTTGGTGTATTCAATCTTCGGCATCTCGTATTCTACCACCTTATAGGTATAGGTAGGTGCGTCCACGGTCTCGACGGTCACGTCGTTGTTGTTCTTGTCCACGGCGCTGAAACCGTCCAGAGCCGCGTCGTTCCCCTTGACCTCCCGGAATACATAGACGGTCGTTTTCTCCGAGTTATCCTCCGCCGTTACTTTGACCGTCACGGAATTGTTACGTTTGGTCATCGTCACGAGTTGGTGAATACTCTCCGGTGTGACAGTGAGATCCGGCAACTGCTTCGTACCGTAGGGCAGATTGACGTAAACCGTATCGTTGCTTACCGTCGTCGGGAAGGAACCGAAGGAAGCGGTGTGTTCTACGGAGGTAACCGGCGTACGTGAGAGGACTACGGTATAGATGGTACTATCGCGGAGTTCCTCCAAGGCGTTCTCGCCGTAGTTGATTACCTGTGCCGTCAGTTGCCCGTTGATCCACTCACCGCCATTGAGCCATTCAATCTTCTGCGTCTGGTCGTGTACTGCACCTGTGAACTTCAGGGCAGGAACACCCACATAGTCATCGGAAACGGTCTTGGTGAAGGTTGTACCCGCGAGGGTCATTGCTTCGCCATCCACCGTTCCTGCGGAGAATGCAGAACTATAGGTGAGGTGCATATTCTGGAGCACGAGGTCAGAATACTGGTTGGCACCATAACCGTTCATGTCATGCGCATTCTCCTTTTCGCAAGAATTTAGGACTGCATTAAGTTTGTTTGTTACTGCTCCAGAAGGATAGTTCAGTGTCAGTCTAACATCTTCAACCAAATTATTCTTATTACTATAATCTCCTGTATATGTAGCCAGTTCCTGCGATGTTCCACTGCTCATATAGACTTTGATGCTCCACGAGTTAATCGAATTGGCAGTCAAAGGATCATAATCGAATGTCAGCCACTCCGGTGTATTGCGGAACTGAACGCCGTCGGATGCCGTTTGGCTGACGGAGGTTCTTGAGTTACCATTCTCGTCAATGGAGACTGACATCGGGCTCAATGACATCATTCCGGGAAGCGATTGGCGTAAAGCCCCTTGACGCAGTGTAGAGAGCAGTGCACCGTTCGCACCATACCTGGAAACTTCTTTTCCTGCGGTGTAAGGTATATGATAACCAACAAGTGAGAAATCGTATCCCCATGTATAGTCAGCAATTACGTGCCATTTTGCGGATGGTTTGAAACCTGCCCCCTCATTGGCACTTACCCATGGATCTCTGAAATCAAACGGATCCTTATCGTTTGCGTAGAACCAGCAGACGGAGTACGTTTCGCCGCCTTCTACGGTAAAGGTGATTTGTTTCTTCTTCTCTGCATCCGCAGCAAGCGCACCGATGACGGTATTGCCGTCGTAGTCTTTTGCCTCGAAGTCGGAAGCGCCAGGCTGGGCGGTTACGTTGATGATGTAGTTATATACATCGGGGTGGAAGTTCGGCACAAGCGAGCCGTTGAACTTGAGTTCTTTGAGTTTACCCGTAGTATCGAACTTCGGCATTTTCGGGGTGATAGTATATTCCACATCGTTCTCGCCGTCACGGTTAGCGACTGCGATGATCTTTGCCCCGCGACGGATACCGCCGTTGTAGAACTGGATTGACTGGTCGGTGTAGTTCTTCACTACCTCCGTTACGGTAAAGCTCTTCGCGCCATACGGCAGATCGACAACATTATCACCTTCTACCGGTTCTAACTCGCCATCAACCGTTGCGTCTGAGGCGTTCACATACGTGTATTTCACTTTCGCCACCTTGTTCTCGCCTTGCGGCTGAGCCATGTTATAGCTGATGGTATAAGTACGGCTGTTGTCGCCCTTCTCGTTGGTAACGATGATCTTCGTTACGCCCGAAAGGGGAGCATCCACAAAGCGGACGCGCTGACCGTCCTCCAGCGTATAATGGATGTCGTACGGCTGGGCTGTACCGAAAGGTACATCGAACGTATATTCCGTGGTGTTGACATCCCTGTCTATGTTGTTGATTTTGAGTGTTTTGAGGAGTGTGTTATCGGATTTCTCTATCGAGAAAGCGATGGTATAATCGCCGGTCGAGCCGTCCTGCGCCTCCACGTGAATTCGCGTTACCCCACCCGGCTGACTGAAGTAGGTCGTCACGGTCTGGTTAGGCAGTTGCGCTACCGGATTGACGTTCGGCACAACAGTAGCGGTACGCGGCAGAGTTACGGTATAGTCCGTTATATCCGGAGTGAATCCGAAGAGCGGTGCGCCGTCAACCAGGATATTCGCCAGTTTGACGTTATTACTCTTCACGCGCGTGTACCTTATTGTATAGACGTTGGTGTTTCCGTTCTCCGCCATCACCAGCACCTTCTGTGTCGAGTCGTTCTCATTGTACTGAATGACGGACTGCCCTTCCTCCGGCACCGCAGTTACCAGCGGCAGTGCCGCTCCTTCGTCTATCGCGAACGGGCCGTAGGAGGTGGTGTTCTTCTCATAAGTGAAGGCATAGCCCTCTACCTCCAGTTTCTTGAGGGTAATGTCGCTGTACTTGTTGAAGGTATAGGTCACCGTATAGGTAGCCGCCTCTACGGCTTGGTCCTCCGCCTGCACGGTAATCCCCCACTTGCCCTGACTGAGCTGTCCGAAGAAGAGCACCTGTGTATTCTCCTTCGCCTTATAAGTGATTACCGGATATGCGGCACCCGGTTCCAGCGTATAGGCATACGTGCGGTTGGCGGGATCAAAACCGTCTATCAGGACTCCGTCCGCATATATACCCTCCAGCATGTTGTCGGAGGAATAGAGACGGGTGAAGGAAATGCTGTAGATCGCTTTGTTTCCTTCGGTATCCGCTACCTGAATGTATGCCACATCGCCCTTCCAGAGCAGATTGACGGTCTGCCCTGCTTTCTTGACATAACCGATGGCAGGGTGCGAGCCGGAATAGGTGGCGGTATAGTTCATCGAGTCCGCCTTGAAGGGATCGATACCCGTACCGTCAATCGTGATTCCGAGCAACTGTACCGACTCGTTTGCAGGCGCAACGAAATGAATGGTATAGGTATTGCCTGCGCCCGTTTCCGGCAGCACTTTGATTGTAGCATCGCCCAAACCGTAGGGGGCTGTGATGGTCACTTGCTGCCCGGCGGCTTTTGCCACGGTGACCGCCGGACATCTGGCATCCGTGAGGTGTACCGTATATTCGAGTGTCTGTTTGGTGTAGCCAGAGAGCGCCGCGCCGTCCAGATAAATCATTTCCAAATAGGCGTTGGCGGAGGCACGCACAATGAAGTCGATGACATACTCCTTCTTGGTCCTGCCGTCCTGCGCGGTAACGGTGATGGTCTGCCGCTTGCCGTCAAGCACGCTGACCACGCGCTGCTCTTTCTCCGCCTTATCGAAGGTCACCGACGGTATTCTGGAGACACCTTCGGGCAGGGAGTCGATATAATGCAACGAGTCCGCGCGGAAGCCGCTGACCGGCGTCCCGTCCAGATAAAGCATAGCGAGGTCCGTATTGTTGGAGGTCGTTACCGTGAAGTGGATGACGTATGTCTGGCTGGCTCCGCTCTGCGGACGCACCGTGACGCGGTAGTCGCACGGCAGGTCGCTTGCACCGCGCGCCGAAGCAGACTGCATCGCCGCGTTCTGCAGTTCATACGTCACCTCCGGACGGGCGGTTGTTCCCTGGGGCAGGTTGACCCAGTACTCCAACGTGTCGGGGTGGAAATCCATGTTCTCCCCCGCCGCGTTCTGCAGGCTGAAACCGGCTACGGAAAGGCTTTGGAGGGTGTTATCCGTGAACGCCTCCACGGAGAAAGCGATCTGGTAGATGGTCGTACTCCCGTCCCCGGCGGTAACGGTGATACGTGTCTTGCCGTTCAGACCGGCTTCGGTCACTACCACATTCTGGTAGTCATCGCCCGGTACCGCCTCGATGAGCGGCATCTGAGTGGTACCCACCGGCAGCGCGATGGTATAGGAGGTCTTAGACGGCGCGAAGTCCGGTATCGACACGCCGCCAATCTTAATGTCAGCAAGCGTCGAGACGTCGGACTTGAGTGTATTGAAGACGATCTTATAGACCGACTGGTCGCTGTTGTTACCGGCAGTAACCGTCACACGCGCCGTTCCGTCCACGCCGTCGAATGTGGTGAGGCTGACCGTCTGGAAAGCGTCTCCGGGAGTGTAACTGATCTCCGGCAGGGTGGTTGCACCCATATTGAGGGTGACGTAATAGATCATGTTATCCGGCGCGAAGTCTATCTGCGTCGGGTTATCCGCTACGTGCGGGGTCACCTGGTTGATCTGGTCTCCGGTGATGGCGAGTCCGCCCAAATACGAATAGGAGGAAGCCTCAAGACGGATGGTGAGACGGTATTTGCGCGGGGTCTGGTTACCGGGTGTGGTCACCGCGATCTCCACGACTGTTCCGTCTATCGCTGTGCCCGTCGGCATGGTAGCCGGAGAGACGGTTACCGTCTGGCCGTCGTATTTCTTGACCGGCACCACGGAGAGTGTCGACGTCCCGACTGGCAGCGAAACCTTGTAGTTGGTCTGGGTGGGATTGAAGCCCGGAAGCGCCGTTCCGTTGACCTCTATTCCCGCCAGGTTGTTATCCGCGAGCTGCGCGATGGTGAAAGAGACCGTATAGTCTTTGGTTGCGGTGCCGTTCGGTGCCGTCACGTGGATGGTGGCATTGTCGGAAAGGGAGGCAGCCTGCGTGATCTGGACGGTCTGACCGTTCTCCTGAGTCGTACATGCGATGGTCGGCACCTGCGTTGTACCGTACGGCAGGGAGAGAGTGTAGTTTGAGGTGTTCGGCGCGAAATCCGGCAGCGCCGTCTCGACACCGTCCAAGGTATAGGTGATTCCCGCCAGTTTGGCATTGCTGCTGGCGGCTTTCTGGAACTGGATCTTATAGACCGTCGTGCTCAAGCCGTCCTCCGAAGTGACGGTGATGACGGTCGGGGTGTTATTGAGGTCACCCTTGACGATCTGCATTTCCTTGCCCGGACCGATCTCCAGGAAACGTCCCGGGAAGGTCTTGGACTTCCCCGAAGCGTTGGTCAGCGTACCGGCACCGCGTTTGGCGGTAATATCCGGCACTGTGGTTGCATCCTCGCCCAAGGCGTAGTACTGCACCTCCGTGCTGTTGGGATCAAAACCGTTCCAGTTCATGCCGTCCACCAGAAGAGTCTGGATTTTGGAGGAATAGATGAGCTGCACATCATCGACGAACAGCGAGTTGCCGTCATACAGACCGCTGTTGGAACGTGCGTTCGGGTAGTTGGAGGCGGAGAAAATGATATTCATCCACTTGGTGGTGTTGCCGTTGAGGTAGTAAATCGGCACGCGGATGTTCGTCCACTCGCCGTACTCCCTTCTCTCACGCCACATACCTTCGCTGACCTGCTGTCCGTCCACCTGGGTACCACAGTCATTGGCGTTGAGCGCGATACGGATATCAGACTCCTCGTTGGTACGCTGGTACGATGTACAGTTACCGTTCTTTCCCTTGTAGGCGTTACTGGAGGCGTCGCGCTCCCAGGCGTAATAAAGGAGGTAGAAGTCCTCTTTGTCCACGTTCGCACCCGTACGCTTGATCCACACGGACATCGTATCCGGACGGAACTGCCAGCGGATACCTCCTACTGTACCTGCGGTTGCGGCGCCGACCTGGGTCAGAGAGGGGATATACACCCAAGGCTGGCCGAGCGAGAAATAACCCGGCGAAACCTCCGTTATACCCGCAGCACCGACAGACTGGTCCTGCACCCGCATTGAGTAATTGCCACTATGCCCCGCCTCACGGTGGGCAAAGTTGAATTTGAAACCAAACTGCGTCACGTTGGACGCGTTCCAGCCGGCAGGTTGGGGCTGGCCGTCAAAAGCGGCATCGGACCAATCCTCGAAATCCGCGTTGGTCAACTGTTGTGCCGGAACTGTCGCCGACAGCAGAGCTACTGCTGTCAAGACGAAAATTCTCCTGAAAAATTTACTCATATTAATATTGTTAATAATTTTGTTACGTTTTGAGGCTTCAAAACAGCCCATTTTTTATCGGGTGCAAAATTACTGCTTTTTTGTCAAGCGGGCAATATCGTTCGTTACGAAAAGATATACGATTATTAAGCCACACTCTAAAGAGTGTTGCCAAACTGAGTTAGCAAAATAGTACAAATTTTAAGATTTTGCTTCCACCCTCTTTCTTGGTAGTTTCAGGGAATATGATTGCCCGCCCTTACTTGGTCAATTGCGTCGCCCATCCGTTCTTCTTTTTTCATTGCGCCCCCTTCTTTTTTCATTGCGTCGGAATCAAATTCCGACATCGGCTCCTCGGAGCCGCTCCACCCCTCGTCACCAATCACCAATTACCAATCACCCCTCTCCCCCTCTAAGAGGGGGCTGGGGGGTGTCCTCATCAGTCTTTCACAAGACTCAGAGTGGGTGATTAGTGGGTGATTAGTGGGTGATTAGTGGGTCGTTAGTGGGTTGCTAAGCTAACGTCACCGTAACGAAAAAGGGAGAAAATGGACTTGATGCATCCGCCAAGATTGGCGGATCTATGATTTTTTCAAATCCACTGCAAAGATAATACTTTTTTTTGATATATGTAAATTTTGAGGAGTTTTTTTGTCGTAAGGGAGAGAACGGAAGGGGCAAAGAGGGAGTTCAGGGAAGAATCTGCACGGCGAAGCCGCCGCCCGGTGCCATGCGCACATGAAGGGTGTCGGCGGAAGTGACCTCCCGCTCCTCTATCCGGTATGCATACGGACGGGACTCCCAATCGGCATCCTCGGCATCGAGATAAAACGTGGCTTTATATTGGTGATTGGTCATTGGCGATTGGTGATTCAGGAAGGAGAGGGGGATAGTTACCTCGCGGGCTTGCTCGTCCGTGATACCGCCGATATACCAGTTGTCCGTTCCGCGCTCCTGACGCGCAAAAACGCAGAAATCGCCTATCTTGCCGTCCACCAATACCGACCGCTCCCAGTCGCAAGGTACCTGTTCTATGAACCGGAAAGCGTCTGCATGCTCCATGTAATGCTCCGGCAGGTCACACGCCATCTGGAGCGGCGAATAGAAGCAGACGAAGAGTCCGAGTTGGTTCATGAGCGTGGAGTGTACCCTTGTAGTCGGAATAATCGGATTCTCAAACCGGAACACTCCCGGCGTATAGTCCACCGGACCTGCCAGGATACGCGTATAGGGCAGCACCGTCACATGCTCGCAAGGACTGCCGCCGTCAGCGCTCCAGGCGTTCCATTCCTGCCCGCGCACGCCCTCCTGGCTCATCAGGTTCGGATAAGTGCGCTGCAAGCCCGTGGGCATGACGGGCTCGTGGTTGTCTATCGCTATGTGGTATTTGGCAGCCGTCTCAATGACCTTGCGGTAGTGGCGGACGCCGGATTGTCCTTTGTTCCATTGCAGGCCATCCACGGTGCGGATGATGGGTGCCACATAGCCGGTTTTGATCACATGGATTCCTTTCGCCTCATGATAGCGGTAGATAGAGTCCAGATCCTTCTCGTAATCCGCCGCATTGCCGCCTGTCTCGTTATGCCCGACAATCTGCACGCCGAGACTGTCCGACAGACGGCTCAGATAGTCCATGTCCCAGTCGTCGTAAGGCGTGGTGAAATCAAAGTGCTTCCAGTCCTCCCACCCTTTGTTCCAGCCTTCGGCAAGCACGGCTCCGATACCATGCTCCTTGGCAAAACGCATATACCGCTCCATGTTTTCGGTCGTGGCTCCGTGCTTCGGTCCTTGCTCCCAGGTCATGGTCTTGATATGCATGCCCCACCAGATACCCATGAATTTCGCGGGCTTAATCCAAGAGGTGTCTTCTATCTTGCAAGGCTCGTTCAGGTTGAGCATGATACGCGAAGCCACCAGTTCCGGCAGGGTTCGGGTCAACACCACGAACCGCCACGGCGTAGCAAACGGAGTCTGTATGTACGCCTTCGGCGATTGGTGACTGGTGATGGGTGATTGGTGACCGAGCCACGGTGTGAGGTATGTGCGCAACGCGCCGTCACGTACATAGAGGTTCTGCGCAGGGTAGTCGGTCAGTGCCGCCTCGTGGACGAAACCGTACGTCCCGTCCGCAAACTCTATCGTTATAGGCGAGCAGAGAGTATCTTGGGTTGGATTAGGATTATCCCCCTCCCTTAAAGGGAGGCACGGGGAGAGGTTTCTTTTCTCCCAGAGACCTTCGTAATACTCCGTCCGCCAAGGGATAGACCATGCCTCAGCGCCTTGTGTGAACCGGTACGCGGTGAGCTCGTCGGTGACAGTAAACGTCTTTTGCTCCTGCTCGGGGAAGATATACCGGAAGGCAAAACCGTCATCAAAGACCCGGAAAGCGATATCCATCCTAATCCCCGACTGATGGAGCAGGTGTACCACCATTTGATTATGGCGGTCGGTGATGAAGCGTTCCTCTCCCCACACGGTCTCCCATGTGGTATCCTGCCTGTGACGCGAGATGCCGGTAAGACGGAAATCCTCGGCAAGGGACATATCCTCCGTCATTAGTCCCAGCTCAGAAAGATCCATAATCAGTTCATGGTCACGTGCGACGGCATACCAAATCGTCCCGTCACAGGCATCGCACCTAAAGTGGACAGTGAGCTTGCCGTCGGGTGAACTGACCTCCGTGGAGGGCTGACAAGAGAAAAACAATACGCAGGCTGCACAAATAACAAAAATCTTTTTCATGGAACTGATATATTTCAAATTGCCGTGCAAAGGTAGTAAAAAAAATGAAGAGTGAAAAAAAGAAAGACAAAAAATCTTTCATTTGACGCCTTTTTCTATAAAAAATGCGTGTGCGCTTGCGTATGTGCGATTTTTGTTGTACCTTTGCAGGCAAATTTGTTTTGAAATGGGGAAAAAGAAGAATCTACCGGTTTTGGAGAATATAGAAATCACCGGCGTGGCAGCGGAAGGAAAAGCCCTTGCCAAGGTACAAAGTGACCAGGTACCAAGTGCCAAGGAGAACGGCATAGTGGTGTTTGTTCCCAACTGTGTGCCGGGCGACATAGTCGATCTGCAGGTCACAAAGAAAAAACACTCGTTCATGGAGGCAAAAGTGCTGCGTGTGGTGCAACCGAGTGCCGTGCGTTGCGAAGCCCGCTGCAAGCATTTCGGCGTGTGCGGCGGGGGCAAATGGCAGATCCTGCCGTACGAGGAACAGTTGAAATACAAACAGCAACAGATCGTGGACAACCTGACACGCATCGGGAAGATCGAACTGCCGGAGATCAGTCCCATCAAGGGAAGCCAACATATCTACGAGTACCGCAATAAGTTAGAGTTTACGTGTGCTGACAGGAAATGGTATCCGTGGGAAGTGATTGAGGCAGCAGGCGGGCTGGATAAGATAGACAGTTCCTACGGACTCGGGTTCCATATCCCGGGGGCGTTCGACAAAGTGCTGGATATAGAGGAGTGCCACCTGATGCCGGATATCAACAACAGGATAAGGAACGGCGTACGCGCTTACGCCCGCGCGAACGGACTCAGTTTCTACAACGAGCACACCCACGAAGGGCTGCTGAGGACGCTGATCCTGCGGAACAACCACAAGGGCGAGCTGATGCTGATTGTGGTGTTCGGAGCCGAAATTTCAAATTTCAAATCTCAAGTTTCAAATTTCTTGGAATACCTGCACACGGAGTTTCCTGAGATAGTGTCCCTACTCTACGTGGAGAACCTGAAATACAACGACACGATTGGCGACCAGGAGGTGAAGGTCTATTCAGGTCAGGACCATATCATCGAGGAGATGGAGGGACTGCAATTCAAAGTCGGTCCCAAATCGTTCTACCAGACGAACACCGAGCAGGCGTACGAACTGTACAAAGTGGCGAGGGAGTTTGCGTTTGAAGAATTAAAAACGAAAAATGAAGAATTGAAAATGCCTTTGGTTTATGACCTCTACACAGGCACCGGCACGATTGCCAATTTCGTAGCCCGGCAGGCCCGTCAGGTGATCGGAATCGAGTATGTGCCGGAAGCTATCGAGGACGCCAAAGTCAATTCGAAGATTAACGGAATTGAGAATACCCTGTTCTTCGCAGGGGACATGAAGGATATTCTGAATGACGATTTCATCGCTGAGCACGGTCGTCCGGATGTCATCATCACCGATCCTCCGCGCGCCGGAATGCACGAAGATGTAGTGAACGTGATTCTGAACGCAGAGCCCGCACGGATAGTCTATGTGAGTTGCAATCCGGCGACACAGGCTCGCGACCTGGCACTACTCGATGCCAAATACAAGGTAACGAGAGTGCAGCCGGTAGATATGTTCCCGCACACGCAGCACGTGGAAAATGTCGTTCAGCTGGAGCTGAAAGATGAAAGATGAAAGATGAAAAATTATGTTATTAGCTATTCTGCTTCACATCTATTTTGTGTCATTTACGGATAAGCCGCAGACGAGTGCGCCGGCATTATCGCCACGCGCCGTAGAGCAGCGTGCCCAATGGGATATCCCGACGGATGGGTTGGATTACCCCGTGAGTGCCGCTTATCTGGACAGTCTGCGCGCAAGAGGCGTTAAGATTCACCACACGAGCCGCTGGTTCAACGGCGCGACGGTAGAGATGAGTGAAGAGCAAGCCGCTGAGATAGCGGGTCTCACCTTCCTGAGCGGAATGGAGATGACGCGTAAGAGCGACAACACAGCCACACCGGCAAGAGCCCCCAAATGGCTGCGGGCAGAAGAACCGACGGACAGTTATACAGACGGACAATTGGCAACCTATAACCTCCTACCGCTTCATAATAAGGGTTTTGAGGGGCAGGGCATCCTAATGGCGGTCTGCGACGGAGGTTTCCACAACGCCAACACGATGCAATGTTTCCGTCGAGAACAGGAGTTGGGGCATTTTGATTTCACGGATGATGCCGACAGTTTTTATGGTTCTACCGGCAATCATGGTACAGAGTGCCTGAGTGCCATCAGCGGTATTGCGGAGGGTTTCTCCGGAGCCGCGACGAAGGCCGAATACTACCTGATGCGGAGCGAGGAATACGAAACAGAGAGCCCGAAAGAGATGGATAATCTGGTAGCCGCCTTAGAGAAAGCGGACTCGTTGGGCGTCAATGTGTTCTCGGTTTCATTAGGGTACGGGCTATTCGATAACGAAGAATGGAACCTGGACAAGACGACAGATCTGGACGGCGTGACGACGCGTGTGAGCCGCGCGGCAACGATAGCAGCGCGCAAAGGGATGCTGGTCTGCGCCGCCGCCGGTAACGAAGGGGATGCAGCGTGGCGCACTATCAGCGCTCCAGGAGATGCAGACAGTATTCTGACCATTGGAGCCGTTAACATAGACGGCAATATAGGGAATTTCTCCAGCTATGGTCCCAGCTCTGACGGACGTGTCAAACCAGAGGTTTGTGCCGTAGGCGTACAAACCGTATTGATTAATCCGAACGGCGTGATTGTACGCACCAACGGAACCAGTTTTGCGACGCCTCTGTTAGCGGGAATGGCCGCCAGTCTATGGTCCGCATTGCCTGACAAGAATGCCATGCAGATACGCGATCTGATCATCCAATCGGCAGACCATTACACCTCTCCGGACCCCAACCACCATTACGGCTACGGCATCCCCGATGCGTGGAAAGCGTACCAGATGGGGAGTGAAGAAGAAATGGACATAGAACAAATCCGGGAGGAAGAACCGACGCGTAAGTTCATCCGCGGAGACCAGATCCTTATCTTCCGCCACGGACACATTTACAACCTTGCGGGCCAGAGAGTGGAATAAAAAAAGGGTAAGCGATTTACATCGCACCGCTACAACCTCCTACCCTTGCTCCGGTCAAGGCCTGGGGGAGTTCAGAGGGAGCTGGTCGTGTAAGACTTACCCTATAAATTGCGCTTAATCATTAAAAGC
>ODAI012433115.1_pt1 | contig 35483 bp, 29 predicted proteins | sample 1539321 | NCBI WGS metagenome assembly ODAI01 (sample SAMN02144231, study PRJEB22623) | gut metagenome | biome: sheep rumen | host: Ovis aries | place: New Zealand
AACCTGACTGTGACCTACAGCCTCGGATACGGCAAGAAGTCTGAGCGTGGCGATACTGACATCGACAAGCACATCAACAGTGCCATTATGAAAACATACTAAGCAATGAGAAAGGCTATCTTCATATTCATTGCAATCATCCTCGTGGCTGCGAGCATCGACTGGATCCATTCATGCAACGGCGAGAAATACGAGATGGAAGTGCTGGCTATGGAGCGCAAGTTGCTGGTGCGCCGCTCTGGCCAGACCGGCAGCAAGGACTTCAACGGCTCTTTCTCCATCCCCTCGATGCAGGCACCGTTGTGTGTCAACGGCAACAGTGTGACCCTCGACATCTTTGTCGACCAGTCGTCTGTTGAGGTGTTCACTCAGGAGGGCACCATGGCACTGACCAACTTGGTATTCCCCTCGAGCATCTACAATCAGTTGTCGGTAGAGGGAGCAGCTGCCGAGTGCCAGGTGCGCCAGCTGAAGCGGATTTGGAAATAATGATAGGTTGAGAATAATGATGGTTAGCTTTTTTTCATAGTACGAAAGGTATTAGGTAAAAAAAAGATGGATGAACGGAATGGGGGTGCCCGGGTTGGGTACTCCCATTTCTTTACTTTCGAGATTGAGCTCACTCACATGGGGCATACCCGTCAGTTATGACCGTTTCCCGGAAAATATTTTACTGCCGCCGTTCTGTTCTCAGATATTTTCCGTATCTTTGCATTGAAAACAGAAATGAGCTTTCAACCATGCAGTTGTTGGCCGCCGATGATGGAAAATGAAGAGACTATGGAAAATGAAAAAACTGGAAAAAATGAAGAAACAGGGAAGGTGCTGAAGAAGACAGTGGTGTGGAAGGATCTCTACTTCTATCGGAAGAGCGACGCGCTCTATCGGCTGACGGTGGAGTTCTGCCGCCGCTATCTGCCAGCCTACGGCGACCGGACGGTGGACCAGATGGTACAGGCGGCACGGTCGGGGAAACAGAACATCGTGGAAGGCTCGGAAGACGGACAGACCAGCTCGGAAATGGAAATCAAACTGATGAACGTGGCCCGTGGCAGTCTTCAGGAACTGCGCTCCGACTATCTTGACTATCTCCACACGCACCAGCTGCCGGTATGGGAGAAGGACAACCCGCGGCTTCAGCGCCTTCGCGACTATTGCCATCGCCACAACGACTATGGCGACTATGAGCACTTGCTGACGAAGATGAACGACGAGGAGACGGCCAACCTGGCGCTGACGCTCTGCCACCAGACCGACCGACTGATGTGCGCGTATATAGAGCGCCTGGAGGAGACCTTCGTGAAGGAGGGCGGCATCAAGGAGCGTATGTATGCTGCCCGGACGGGTTACAGGCGGCAGCAGGACGCCCGCCTGAAAGCCCTCGAGGCCGAGAATGCCCGCCTGAAAGCCGAAAACATGGCGCTGAGGAAAAGATTGGAGAAGCTAGAGAGCCTAGGAGGCCCTAGGAGGCCCTAGGAACCCCTAGGAAATTCTAGGAAGCCCTAGGAACCCCTAGGAATGCCTAGGAATGCCTAGAAAAACCTAGGAAAGCCTTGCCTGTCATAGAAAAAAAAGGATAAAAACTAGCAATTTTGTTGCATTGAACGATTTTTCTTAGTGATTGTAACATAATTGATAGCTGAAGAGAGAGAAATAACGTAAATTTGCAGCAGGTTAATGATATAGTTAGTTATACGGATAAATAGGTTTATACTTTTAAGCATTCAATGGTAGCTGTTTTTCCAGGTAAAAAAGATTGTTTCGGGATTGCTTTTAAATGATGAATAACTAAAAATTTAAATAATAAACAAATGAACAGACTAATGACATTGATTGCGGCCATGATACTGGCCGTGTCGGCTCAGGCCCAGGTGATGATGCTCAGCGAGGCTCACGCCATGAAGCGCGTCAACACCAACCAGCGTTACCTGCTGTTGCCCGTGCAGGAGAAAGAAGAGATTGCCCACGTGAAGGTGATCTGCCAGAACCAGGTGGTGAAAGAACTGAACGTGCGACTGGCTGTCGACCATGTGGACTATCTGGTGCCACTGGACCTGCAGGATCCTGCCTTCAACACCAACCAACAGCGTCCCAGCACCCTGCTCCTCGACATTATGTTTGGTGGCAACCGCCGCACTACGGGTGCCATGAAAGACTATGTCTGCTGGCAGCGCATGGTGACCAGCGATACTTTCGACACGCAGAACGTCGAGCGCTTCCGCCCGGCCTATCATCATACACCGCTGTGGGGATGGATGAACGACCCCAACGGCATGTTCTATAAAGACGGTGTGTGGCACCTCTACTTCCAGTTCAACCCCTTCGGTTCGCAGTGGGAGAACATGACATGGGGCCACTCCACCTCGCGCGACCTCATCCACTGGGAGTATCAGGGCACACCCATCGAGGCCGATGCACTGGGCACCATCTTCAGCGGCTCGTGCGTGGTCGACAAGAACAACACCTCGGGCTACGGCAACGGCTCGGTGGTGGCTTTCTATACCTCGGCAGGTGCCAACCAGACACAGTCGATGGCATGGTCGGCCGACGGTGGCAAGACCTTCACCAAATATGCCGCCAACCCCATCCTCTCGTCTGATATCCCCGACTTCCGTGACCCGAAGGCTTTCTGGAACGACGACATCCAGCGCTGGAACCTCATCCTGGCTGCCGGTCAGGAGATGCGCATCTACTCGTCGGCCAACCTCAGAGACTGGAAATACGAGAGCAGCTTCGGACTAGGCTACGGCAACCACGACGGTGTGTGGGAGTGCCCCGACATGCGTAAGATGACGGTCAAGGGTACCGGCGAGCAGAAGTGGATGCTCATCTGCAACATCAACCCCGGCGGCCCCTTCGGTGGCAGCGCCACACAATATTTCATCGGCGACTTCGACGGCCACCGCTTCAGCTGCGACTCGAAGCCCAGCGTGACCAAATGGATGGACTATGGTAAGGACCACTATGCCACCGTTACCTTCGACAACGCCCCCGACGGTCGCCACGTGGCCCTGGCATGGATGTCGAACTGGCAGTATGCCAACCAGGTGCCCACCCGTCAGTTCCGCTCGGCTAACTCCATTCCCCGCGACCTGGGCCTCTTCCAGGACGGCAATGAGACCTACGTGAGCGTCGTTCCGTCGCCCGAGATGCAGCAGCTGCGCGGCAAGAAGCTGAAGACCCCCACCGAGACCTGCGAGATGGTGGTCGACGTGAAAGGCAGTGCCACACTGACCCTGAGCAACGAGAAGGGCGAGAGCGTGGTGATGACCTACGACGACGGTGCCCGCACCTTCAGCATGGACCGCACCAAGGCTGGCGACGCCTCGTTCAGCGATGCCTTCAGTGCCGTCACCACAGCCCCCACCCACGGCCAGATTCGCCAGTTGCGCATCTTCATCGACCGCTCGTCCATCGAGGTGTTCGACGCCGAGGGCCGCATGGCCATGACCAACCTCGTGTTCCCCACAACAGCCTACAACAAGGTGAAGGTGAAGGGCGGCAAGGCTACCGTCTACGAGGTGAAGTATTAATAACAGAGATAGCTTTCGGAAGTAGAAATAACTAAAAACACAATACAACATGAACAAACAAAACAAAACACTGCTGCTCATCCCCGTGATGTTCTGTTTCTTCGCGATGGGATTTGTAGACCTGGTGGGTATCGCCTCCAACTATGTGAAGGCCGACCTGGCCCTCGACGACAAGACGGCCAACATCTTCCCGTCGCTCGTCTTCTTCTGGTTCCTCATCTTCTCGGTGCCTACAGGCATGCTCATGAACCGCATCGGCCGCAAGAAGACCGTGCTGCTCTCGCTGCTGGTCACCGTGGTGTCGCTGCTGCTGCCGCTCTTCGGCGAGAACTTCCCCATCATGCTGACAGCCTTCTCGCTGCTCGGCATCGGTAATGCGCTCATGCAGACATCGCTCAACCCGCTCATCTCGAGCATGATCAAGGGCGACAACCTCGCCTCGACACTCACCTTCGGACAGTTCATCAAGGCCATCGCCTCGTTCATGGCTCCTTATCTGGCCATGTGGGGCGCCACCGCCGTCATTCCCGACTTCGGTCTGAACTGGCGTGTTTTGTTCCTCATCTATTTCGTGGTGGGCGTGCTGGCTACGCTACTGCTGTTCATCACTCCTATCGAAGAGCAGAAGATTGAAGGCAAGGCATCGTCGTTTGCCGACTGCTTCAGGCTGCTGGGCACCCCCATCGTGCTGCTCTCGTTCCTCGGCATCATGTGCCATGTGGGTATCGACGTGGGTACCAACACCACCGCTCCGAAGATTCTGATGGAGCGCCTGGGCATGACCCTCAACGACGCCGCTTTCGCCACATCGCTCTACTTCATCTTCCGTACCATCGGCTGTCTGACTGGCTCGTTCTTCCTGCGTGTGATGAACAACCGCGTGTTCTTCATCATCAGCGTGGGGATGATGGCCCTCTCGATGTGCGGCCTGCTCGTAGGCACCTCTAAGGCTGTGCTCTACACCGCCATCGCACTGGTGGGCTACGGCAACTCGAACATCTTCTCGCTCGTGTTTGCACAGGCACTGCGCTCGATGCCGCAGAAGCAGAACGAGGTGAGCGGCCTGATGATCATGGGACTGTTCGGCGGTACCGTATTCCCGCTGCTCATGGGCTTCATGAGCGACGCCATGGGACAGGCCGGAGCCGTCATCGTGATGGCCGTAGGCGTGGCTTATCTCTTCACCTATATCAAGCAGATTAAATAAGAATCATCAGAAAACGATATACAGACTATGGAAAATAAAAGATTCATCGTGGGCCTTGGTGAGGCTCTCTGGGATGTACTTCCCGAAGGAAAGAAACTGGGCGGAGCACCTGCCAACTTTGCATACCATGCCGGACAGTTCGGCCTTAACACACTGGCTATCAGTGCCCTGGGCGAGGATAAGCTGGCCGAGGAGACCATCGAGGCTCTGAAGGAGCACAAACTGAACTATCTGATGCCGCGCGTGCCCTACCCCACCGGCACCGTACAGGTACAGCTCGACGAACAGGGCATACCCACCTACGACATCAAAGAGAACGTGGCTTGGGACAATATCCCCTTCACACCCGAGATAGAGGAAGTGGCCAAGAACTGCCGCGCCGTGTGCTTCGGCTCACTGGCTCAGCGCAATGTGGTGTCGCGCGAGAACATCCAGCGATTCCTCGATGCCACTCCCGACGACTGCGTGAAGATTTTCGACATCAACCTGCGCCAGAATTTCTATACCAAGGAGATTATCCAGGAGTCGATGCGCCGTTGTAACATCCTGAAAATCAACGACGAGGAGCTGGTGCTCATCGGTCGTATGTTCGGCTATCCCGGTCTCGACATCGAGAACAAGTGCTGGCTCATTCTGGGTAAGTACGACCTCGACATGCTGGTGCTGACCTGCGGTACCAACGGCTCGTATGTCTTCACACCAGGTCAGATGTCGTTCCAGGAGACTCCGAAGGTGGAGGTGGCCGACACCGTGGGTGCTGGCGACTCATTCACCGGTTCGTTCTGCGCTGCCATCCTCAACGGCAAACCCGTTGCCGAGGCTCACAAGCTGGCCGTCCAGGTGAGTGCCTTCGTCTGCACGCAGAATGGCGCCATGCCCGAGCTTCCCGAGCAGTTCAAATAGTATCCAACTCCAAAACATATCCAATTCAAAGAGGTGTCCACTGTTGAAGTGCGCACCTCTTTTTTTCGTATTTTTTCCAATTGATGCCTGATAGCCCTGCAATTAATGCCTAATTGGGGTCTAATTAATGCCTAATTGGGGTCTAATTGATGCCTAATTGGGGTCTAATTGATGCCTAATTGGGGTCTAATTGATGCCTAATTGGAGTGTAATTAATGCCTGATTGGAAATTTCAGTGAATTTACTGGGAAATTATCCGGGAATTTACTGGGAATTATCCGGGAATTACCTGGAATCTGAGCCGAATCCTGACCACCGTTTGGAGAGCATGACTGCTGCCATCAGGATGAAGAAGGGCATGAAGGGAATGTGGAAACGGGTCTCGCCATGCCCGACGAATAGTAACAGGAGAGTGCCCAGCAGAATGATGGTGATGGGCAGCAGGTGGGTGGTGGCCCTGTAGTCTCCGAGGCTGAGCAACGCGAAAAGGACGATGAGATAATAGATGAGAAGGTTCAGCAGGGCGAGCCACTGTGCCAGACTGTAGTGCGGAAAGCCGTTCAGCAGGCGCGGCAGGCTCACCTCGTCGTAGAGATACGGACGCGAGGACTTGTTTTTTAAGAACGCGCACATGTTGACATTGTCTGAAATATAGGTTTTAGCCAGTTTTGCGGGCATCTGAGCGACGTAATCGTCTGGGTGGGCAGATAGCCAACCGATGAAGATTTCGCGCCACAGGCGGTCTTTCTGGGCCACATTCAGGGTGGTGTCGCTGGCTATCGTGTGCGGATTCTGCGCAAAGTCTGCCGCATCGGTATGGTCGTAAGAGTAACAGGCCAGTGCCATCCATCCGGTTTTGGCCTGGTAGACGAAATGGCCCGTGCGGACGAAGTAGATGCCGCCAATGAGCACGATGGCGGAAAGATAGCCGGCGATGAGGGCCACGGTCGCCCTTCCCTTGTCCGTGGGTGACACATGGGGCTTACGAGTTGGAGAGGCCCCTACCCTACCCTCGTCGTTCTTGTTGTTTTTGCTTTTCCTGTTCCACCATTCATATACGATGAGGGCCAGCAGGAAGACGATGCCCATGGGGCGGAACCAGTTGGCAATGGCCAGCAGAAAGGCGGCGAGAAAGGGCCTTCTATGGCACAGGAAAAGGCAGATGCTACTGAGGGTAAGACACATGAACGGCAGTTCGCTGAGCAGCGATGTCGACTCGCCGTAGTTGGCGGGATAGAGCACATAGATGAGCAGGGCGATGAAGGCGGTGCGGCCGGAGGTGAGCGAGTGGGCAATGCGGTAGAAGAACCATGCCGTGAGGCCTTTCATCAGGGCATAGACCACCAGCAGGGGCGTCACCGACTGAAACAGTAGCAGCGACCACTGGACGAGCTGGATGGCTCCCAGATTCCACAGAAAAGCATGTTGCTGGAATTGTTGTGCGGTGGGATAGGCTCCACCCAGGCTGATGGCCTCGCGCGCCACCTCGATATAGGCATTGCTGTCGGGATAGGGTGTGTAGCCGCCGACGAGCACGATGAGCAGCTGTATCAGGGTGAAGGCGCCGACGATGGCGAGGCTTATCTGACGATGGCTATCTTGCATACCGTTCCTTTTTTGCCTTCTTCGGTCGAGGTATGTACCAGATAGATGCCCGAGGCGACACGCTTACCGTCGCGGTCGCAGCCGTCCCAGGTGAAGGTGCCGCCGTTGCTGCGGCCCTCGGCCACCAGTTTCCCGCTGACGGTGGTGATCTTCACTTCGGCGTTGTAGGAGAGTCCCACCACCGAGATAAGTCCTGTATAGTCGGGCCTGACGGGGTTGGGATAGGCATAGACATTGTCCTTGGTCATCTCGTCGTTGGTGCTGGTGATGCCGCTCATGTAGGAGCAGAGTCCTTTCTCGGTGCCGAAGAACACCTCGCCGGTCTGTTCGTTGATGGCAATCGACTCGATGTGGTTGGAGAGCAGCGGACTGTTCTCGGCCGTGAAATGGCTGATTTGCGTGAGGTTGTCGTCGCTGATGAGGTAGACGCCATGCTCGTTGGTGCCAAACCACTTGCGGTTGCCGGCGTCGATGGCCACAAACGAGATGTCGACATTGGCCAGCAGGTAGTCGGCATAGTTGGTGCCGTCGTTGCGTGGCACCTTGATTTGCTGGAAGGGAGCGGCGTTGTTGCCAATGTCTTCTTTCCGGAGCATGAGCGGTCCCACATCGGTGCAGAGCCAGATGTTGCCGTCGCGGTCTTTGCGGGCGCAGCGGGCAAAGTGGACGATGACGTTGGTGCCGTCCTGATTGACAAAATTGCTGTATTTGACGGTGCTCTCGCCGTCGAACGAGACGAGGGCGGGGTCGCCGCTGTGGTTGTTGGTGAACCACAGGTTGCCGCTGGCGTCGATGAACGGCAGCACCATGTTCGACATGCTGTTGGTGGGTCCCATGAGGGCAGGCAGGTCGTAGGCGGTCCACTCGTGGTCTTTGCTCAGTCGCAGGATGGAGTTGGTGCGGGCCTGCGAGTTGAACACCCACAGGTTGCCCTGGGCATCGAACTTCACGGCATGCACCAGCACAAAGTCGTTGGGCAGCTCGCGGGCGCCGTCTATGGCTCCCTGCAGCGGACTGTTGTCGCGGTTGTAGTAGGCGGTGAGCTGTCCGTTGTTGAACTCATAGAGGCCGCATTTGCCGCTGGCATAGACGTGGTTGGGGATGGTGGGGTCGACATCGAGGCTGTTCACGTTGTCGTAGTTGTAGCCGGTGATGCTGCGGATATTGTCCTGGTAGACCTGCCACTCGTCGTTGGCGAGCACCTGCACGGTGCCGGGGCGGTAGTACGACAGGCCCGAGGCGAAGAATCCGCCGCAGGTGTAGAGCGTGCCGTCGATGAGCTTCATGTCGTGGAAATAGTCGTATTTCGGTCCGCCTGGCTTCAGCGTGCCCACCAGCTCGAGCAGTTCGGGGTCGAGGGTGGTGGTCTGCGGGGTGTACTCCCCTACCCTGCTCCAGTTGTTAGGGTCGAGCACGTTGGTGGCGGTGCTGGCGCGGTAGAGGCCCCGTTGCTGCGAGGCGGCATAGAGGAATCCGTTGCTGACATACGAGTAGTCGACGTTGAACCCCAGGTTGTAGGTGTCGCTGATGGTGGCGTCGGCCATGTTGAGCTTCAGGATGCCGAACGACGTGCTCAGATAGGCATAGCGGCCGTCGATGTTGACGCTGTTGACCGTCTTGTCGTCGGTCATCGCCTTGTTGTAGTAGGCGGCGATATTGGTCACCGTCCCGTTGTCGTTGAGCAGGTCGATGTTGTAGTTGGTGTAGACGATGAGCAGCCGGTGGGCGGCCTGGCACCATTTGATATGCGCTATCTGCGTGTCGCTCAGCGCGTTCACCTTGTCGTAGGTCTGCAGGCTCTGGTCGTTCTGGTTGTACGAGAAGAGGTTCTGGCTGGCCAGCACATAGATCATATTGCCGGCTTTCTCGATTTCGGTCACGTCGTGATAAGCCATGTAGGCCCGCCACGTGCCCGTCTGGGCATGGCACAGGAGGGCAGCCAGCAGGATGATGAATGTGATGGTTTTGCGCATATCTATGTTTGTTTTATGGTTGTTGTTTCAGGAATTCCGCCAGTTTCTGCACGGCCCTTGCGCGGTGTGAGATATGGTTTTTGATGTCCATTCCCAGTTCGGCAAAGGTGGTGTCGTAGCCGTCGGGCTGGAAGATGGGGTCGTAACCGAATCCCTCGCTGCCGTGCCGCTCGCGCGTGATTTGTCCGGTGACAATGCCTTCGAACTCGTAGCAGGCAGCCTGCTCTCCCCCTTGGGGGAGTTGGAGGGGGCTTTTCTCTAATATTAACGCAATAACGGTGCGAAATTGTGCACGGCGATTGTTATTTTGTGCTAATTCGCGCAAAAGTTTTTGCATGTTAGCCTCCGAGTCGTGGCCCTCGCCGCCGGCATAACGGGCCGAGAAGACGCCTGGGGCGCCGTTGAGGGCGTCGACCTCAAGGCCGGTGTCGTCGGCAAAGACGCTCACGTGGTAGTGGTCCCAGATGTACTGGGCTTTCTGCATGGCATTGCCCTCGAGGGTGTCGGCGGTCTCGGGGATATCGACGTCGCAGCCGATGTCGCTCAGTGACTGGATGTTGAACTGTTCGCCGAGGATGCTTCTGATCTCGTCGAGCTTATGCTGGTTGTTGGTGGCAAAGACGATGGTTTGCATAGGGGTTGAGGTTTTTGGGGGATGGGGATTGTTGCGGCGCAGCCGCAACCTGCTGATAAAGAGGTGATTGGCTTGTCAACTTGTCAACTCGTCAACTTGGCGGCTTGTCAACTCGTTAACTTGGCGGCTTGTCAACTTGGCGGCTTGCCAACTTGCCAGCTATTTCACTTTTATCTGGTCGAAGCCCTCGCCGAAGACACCGATGACGAGGCTCTGGCTGACAAAGGCGTTGGGGTCGATGATCTTGATGAGGCGGAAGATGAAGTTGCTCTCGCGCTTGCGGGCCAGCAGACAGATGACCTTACGCTCCTTGCCTGTGTACCAGCCGTGGCCGTCGAGGATGGTGACGCCGTGCTCGGTCTGTGTGCCCAGGGCATTGGCTATCTCCTGCCATTTGCTGCTGAAGATGAAGAACTGCACCGACTGCCGCTGCCGGTTCATGATGTAGTCGAGCATGAAATTCTCGATGATCATCGTGCAGAAGCCGAAGACGCACATCTTGATGCGGTTGAGGGTCTCGCCGAACTGCGGGATGAAGAAACAGGAGCCGATGATGATGAAGTCGACGAAGATGAGCACCGTGCCGAGCGACCAGGGCTTGTATTTATTGATAGAGGCGGCGATGATGTCGGTGCCGCCGGTGGAGCCGTTGAAGAGGAACACCATGCCGAGGGCAGTACCCGTCATCAGACAGCCGATGACCAGCGACATGAAGTCTTGTCCCTCGCCCAGAATCTTGTGCATCTCGCCCGTCGGGGTGACCGGGGCCAGCTCCTTCATCAGTCCGAGCAGGAAGGTGAGCATGAGGATGGCATAGATGGTCTTCACCAGGAAGCGCCAGCCCAGAATCTTCAGTCCGACGACGAGCAGGGCGGCGTTGACGAGGAAGTAGGTGTAGGAGTTGGGGAAGTGAGTGGCATAGTAGACGATAGCTGCGATACCTGCCACGCCACCGGTGACAATCTCGTAGGGCATGAGGAAGAAGGTGAAGCCGAACGAATATAAGATGAGGGCGATGGTGATGCCCACATAGTCTTTCACCTCGTTCATGATGAGTTGGTTGTTGATAGTCATTAGAGTTACGATATGGTTTTTACAAGGTTCTTGAATGTTTTCGGAAAGTAGTAAAGGGAGCCGGCAACGGTTCCGGCTCCCTATGTAGTCTCGTGAGTGTCTATTTGCATACGATGTTCACCATGCGCTTGGGCACGATGATGACCTTGACGACCTGCTTGCCATCGATGTAGCGTGCGGTGCGCTCGTCGGCCATGACCATCTGCTGGATGGTGTTGTTGTCGGCGTCGGCGGCAAACTGCATGTCGAAGCGGGTCTTGCCGTTGAAGGCCACACCCATCTTGACGCTGCTCTCGACGAGGTATTTCTCGTCGTAGGCCGGCCACTGGGCGTCGCATACGCTGCCCTCGCCGCCCAGCTGCTGCCACAGTTCCTCGGCAATATGGGGTGCGAAGGGTGCGATGAGCGTGACGAGGCTCTTCATGAGCTCGTGGTTGCGGCACTTCTGCTGACTGAGCTCGTTGACGCAGATCATGAAGGCGGCTATCGAGGTGTTATAAGAGAAGGCCTCGATGTCTTCCGATACTTTCTTGATGAGCTTATGCACGCTCTTCAGGTTGTCGGCGGTAGGCTCGCTGCCTGGTTCGGCGGCAGCCGTGGTGACCAGATTCCAGAATTTCTTCAGGAAGCGGTGGCATCCGTCGATGCCGTTGGTGTCCCAGGGCTTGCTCTGCTCCACCGGGCCGAGGAACATCTCGTAGAGGCGCAAGGTGTCGGCACCATATTTCTCGACAATCATGTCGGGGTTGACCACGTTGAACATCGACTTCGACATCTTCTCGATGGCCCAGCCACAGATGTACTTGCCATCCTCGAGCACGAACTCGGCGTCGGCATATTCGGGGCGCCATGCCTTGAAGGCCTCGATGTCGAGCATGTCGTTGCTCACGATGTTGACATCGACGTGGATGGGCGTGACGTCGGCATACTGGTTCTTCAGTCCGAGTGACACAAAGACGGGATGGCCTGCGCGCTGGCTGGCCTCATTGTCGCGGTAGACGAAGTTCGAGCGGCCCTGGATCATGCCCTGGTTGACGAGTTTCTGGAACGGCTCTTCCTTGCAGCTGACGCCCAGGTCGAAGAGGAACTTATTCCAGAAGCGCGAGTAGATGAGGTGGCCGGTGGCATGCTCGGTGCCTCCGACGTAGAGGTCGACGCTCTGCCAGTACTCATCGGCCTCTTTGCTGACCAGTGCTGTGTCGTTGTGGGGGTCCATATAGCGCAGGTAGTAGGCGCTGGAGCCTGCGAAGCCCGGCATGGTGTTGAGCTCGAGGGGGAAGATGGTCTGCTGATCGACGGCGGCACGGTCGACGACCTGTCCGTTGACGGTATCCCAGGCCCACACCTTGGCGCGTCCCAATGGCGGCTCGCCGGTCTCGGTGGGCTTGTATTCGTCGATCTCAGGCAGTTCGAGAGGCAGCTTGTCCTCGGGAATCATATAAGGCATGCCGTCTTTATAGTAGACGGGGAACGGCTCGCCCCAGTAGCGCTGGCGCGAGAAGATGGCGTCGCGCAGACGGTAGTTCACCTTGACGCGGCCCAGCTGTTTCTCCGTGACATATTCCTTGGTCTTCTGGATGGCCTCCTTCACGGTCAGTCCGTTGAGCGAGAACTCACCGTTAGAGCTGTTCATCACGATGCCTTCCTTGGCGTCGAAGCTCTCCTCGCTGATGTCGGCACCCTCGATGAGGGGGATGATGGGCAGGTTGAAGTGCTTGGCGAAGGCATAGTCGCGCGAGTCGTGGGCAGGCACAGCCATGATGGCGCCAGTGCCATAGCCAGCCAGCACATATTCGGCAATCCAGATGGGGATGTTCTCGCCCGTGAGCGGATTGACGGCGTAAGAGCCCGAGAAGACACCCGTCACACGGTGGTCCATCTGGCGCTCGCGCTCGGTGCGTTTCTTCACATAAGCCAGGTATTCGTCGACGGCAGGCCGCTGCTCGGGAGTGGTCAGCTGGTCGACGAGCTCGCTCTCGGGAGCCAGCACCATGAAGGTGACGCCGAAGATGGTGTCGGCACGGGTGGTGAAGATGGTGAACGAGTCGGTGCCCTCTCCTACCCTATCGGCGCTCTTGGCAATCTTAAACTCCATCTCGGTACCCTCGGAGCGGCCTATCCAGTTGCGCTGGGTCTCTTTCAGCGAGTCGGTCCACTGGATGTGGTCCAGTCCGTCGAGCAGACGCTGGGCGTAGGCGCTCACTCGGAGGCACCACTGGCGCATCTTCTTCTGTACCACGGGATAGCCGCCGCGCACACTGACGCCGTCGACCACCTCGTCGTTGGCCAGCACGGTGCCCAGTCTGGCACACCAGTTGACCATTGTCTCGCCCAGATAGGCTATGCGGTAGTTCATCAGTACCTCCTGCTGCTGGCGCTCGCTCATGGCCTTCCACTCGTCGGCCGTGAAATGCAGCTCCTCACTCTGGGCCACGTCGAGGCCCTCGGTGCCGCGCTCACAGAAATGCTCGATGAGCTTCTCGATGGGCTGGGCACTCTGACAGCGGTTGCAATAGAACGACTGGAACATCTTCATGAAGGCCCACTGCGTCCAGTGGTAGTAGCCGGGAGCACAGGTGCGCACCTCCCTGCTCCAGTCGAAGCAGAAACCAATCTTGTCCAGCTGACTGCGATAGCGGTCGATGTTCTCGAAGGTGGTCTTCTCAGGATGCTGGCCCGTCTGGATGGCATACTGCTCGGCAGGCAGTCCGTAGGCATCGTAGCCCATGGGGTTGAGCACGTTGAAGCCCTGCTGGCGCTTGTAACGGGCATAGATATCGCTGGCAATATAGCCCAGCGGATGGCCCACATGCAGGCCTGCCCCACTAGGGTAAGGGAACATGTTGAGCACGTAAAACTTCTTCTTGGTGGGATCTTCGGTGACACGATAGGTCTGCTGTTCCACCCATCGCTGCTGCCACTTTTTCTCAATGTCTCTGAAATTGTATTCCATCTGTTTTTTGTATGATTATTTTTTAATTTTCAATTAAAACGGTGCAAAGGTACATAAATCCGAAGAAAAAAAGGCATTTTTCTGCGTTTTTCTGCATTTTATGGCTTTCTTTTCCAAAAGGCGTGGGGAGAAACGAAAAAGGGAGAATTATCGCAATCCTCCCTTTTGGCGTTATCCTGTTTCTAGTTCTATCATGAAAACTTACTGTATTCTGACTGCAAAGATAATGTAACAAAATGAAAAACAATGATACTATTTTAACCATTTGCGGCACTATTCTTAACAAATAATCGGAATTTTCGGAGTAATCGGAGTAATCGGAGTTTTCGGAATAATCGGAGTTTTCAGAATCCTCAGAATACTCAGAATTTTCCGAATCCTCAGAATTTTCAGAATCCTCAGAATTTTCCGAATCCTCAGAATCCTCCGATATCGTGAAAAAAAGAGCGTTTCACCGGCCTTACTGACAACAACTCGGCAGTGTTGCCAACAAAAAAGGAGTGAATATTTTGTTTTTTCAGCGAAATTTCCGTATTTTTGCAGTTCTAAACCAAACAACGACAATGGCTAAAAACACGAAGGAGCTGACTCCGATGATGAAGCAGTTTTTCGACTTGAAGGCCAAGCATCCCGACGCTCTCATGCTGTTCCGGTGTGGCGACTTCTACGAAACCTACTGCGACGATGCAGTGGCTGCGGCTCAGATATTAGGCATCACGCTCACCAAGCGCAACAACGGCGCCGGGGTGAAGGGCGACGAGATGGCGGGCTTTCCGCATCACGCCCTCGACACTTATCTGCCCAAACTCATCAGGGCGGGTAGGAGAGTGGCTATCTGCGACCAGCTGGAAGACCCGAAGCTGACCAAGAAACTGGTGAAGCGAGGCATTACCGAACTGGTGACGCCCGGTGTGGCCATGAGCGATAACGTGCTGAACTACAAGGAGAACAACTTCCTGGCTGCTATACACGTCGGTAAGTCGGCGGTGGGCGTGGCCTTTCTCGATATCTCTACCGGTGAGTTTATGACTGGGGAGGGTACTTACGACTATGTAGAGAAGCTTTTAGCCAATTTCCAACCCAAGGAGGTGCTCTACAACCGCGAGCGGCGCAACGACTTCCAGCGCATGTTCGGCACCCGTTACTGTGTGTTCGAGCTCGACGACTGGGTGTTCACCGACCAGTCGGCACGGGCCAAGCTGCTGAAGCACTTCAGCGTGAAGAACCTGAAGGGCTTTGGAGTGGACCATCTGCACAACGGTGTGATTGCCGCGGGTGCCATCCTGCACTACCTGGAGCAGACCCAGCACACGCAAATCGGTCATATCACCCGCCTCTCGCGCATCGAGGAAGAGAAATATGTGCGCCTCGATAAGTTCACCATCCGCTCGCTCGAGCTGGTGAATACCATGCAGGAGGGCGGCATCTCGCTGCTCGACGTCATCGACAAGACCGTCACGCCGATGGGTGGCCGACTGCTGCGCCGATGGATGGTGTTCCCCCTGAAAGACGAAAAACCCATCAACGAACGCCTCGACATGGTGGAGTATTTCTTCCGCGAGCCAGAATTCAAACAGTTGATAGATAGTGAGTTGCAGCGCATGGGCGACCTCGAGCGCATCGTGTCGAAAGTGGCCGTCGGACGGGTGTCACCCCGCGAGGTGGTGCAACTGAAGGTGGCCCTGGAGAGTCTGCGAGGCGTGAAGGCAGCGTGCATGAGTGCCGACAATGCGATATTGAACAGGGTAGGGGAGCGGCTGAGCCTCTGCGACGAACTGCGCGAGCGCATTGAGCACGAGATCGTGAACGACCCGCCGCAGCTGGTGAACAAAGGACATGTGATTCGCCACGGATATAACGCCGAGCTCGACGACCTGCGCAACATCTCGGAGAACGGCAAGGACTACCTGCTGCGCATCCAGGAGCGCGAGACCCAGCAGACAGGCATCGCCTCGCTGAAGATAGGCTATAACAACGTGTTCGGCTATTATCTCGAGGTGCGCAACACCTATAAGGACAAGGTGCCGCAAGACTGGATTCGCAAGCAGACTCTGGCACAGGCCGAGCGCTATATCACTCAGGAACTGAAGGAATATGAGGAGAAAATCCTTGGCGCCGAGGAGAAAATACTGGCGCTGGAGACGCGCCTCTTCGCCGAACTGGTGCAGGCGATGCAGCAGTATATCCAGCCCATTCAGCTGAACGCCAGCCTCGTGGCACAACTCGACTGTCTGCTGTCGTTTGCCAAGTGCGCCCAGGAGAACCACTACATGCGGCCGGTCATCGACACGACCGACGAGTTGGATATCCGGCAGGGACGCCATCCGGTCATCGAGAAACAGCTGCCGATAGGGGAGAGGTATGTGCCCAACGATATCTACCTGGACAACAAGAAACAACAGATTATCATCATCACCGGACCTAATATGGCCGGTAAATCGGCGCTGCTGCGCCAAACGGCCCTCATCGTACTGCTGGCCCAGATAGGCAGTTTCGTGCCCGCAGAGAGCGCTAGAATCGGTCTGGTGGACAAAATATTCACCCGCGTGGGCGCCTCCGACAATATCTCGCTGGGCGAATCGACATTCATGGTCGAGATGACCGAGGCCGCCAACATCCTGAACAATGTCACACCGCGCTCGCTGGTGCTCTTCGACGAGCTGGGTCGCGGCACCTCTACCTACGACGGCATCTCCATTGCATGGGCCATCGTGGAGTATCTGCACGAGCATCCGAGGGCCCAGGCCCGCACGCTCTTTGCCACCCACTACCACGAACTGAACGAGATGGAGAAGAACTTCAAGCGCATCAAGAACTATAATGTCAGCGTGAAGGAAATCGACAACCGCGTCATCTTCCTCCGTAAGCTCGAGCGCGGCGGTTCGGAGCACTCTTTTGGTATTCATGTGGCACAGATAGCAGGCATGCCTAAGAGCATCGTCAAGCGCGCCAACGACGTGCTGAAACAGCTGGAAAGCCAGTCGGCAGCCGTGGAGAAAAGGGTAGGGGGCACTGCGAAGAATGCCGCTCCGGCATCGCTCATTCCTGATGCCAACACGCGTGAGGGCGTGCAGCTGAGCTTCTTCCAGCTCGACGACCCTGTGCTCTGTCAGGTGCGCGACGAGATTCTTGGTCTTGACGTCAATAATCTCACGCCGCTGGAGGCGCTGAACAAGCTGAACGACATCAAGAAGATCGTTTCAGGGAAATAGCTTCTCTTAATTATAAGAATAGAAAGGTGAGTATTTATCGGCATCGGCCCAGTTGGTGTCGCTACGCTTATGGAGTTCATCGGCTAAGCGAAGCACTTCGTAGGAGTTGTTGAGATGACAGTCGAAGTGATAGGTGGTATATCGGCTGTCGCCTATTTTTTTCGTGTGCCTGAGCGTCATCACGTCCTTATAGTCCGCTTCGATGTCCTTGATGTCGGCTCCTTCATTCAGGTTGATGATGATGGTGGGCACAATCTGGCAGTAATCAACCTCAATCATACCAGACTCTGACGAGTAGTAGTTGTTGGACACATAGAGGTCTGGACTCTCAAAATACTTGGTGGAAGTCACGAAGTAGTGTGTGGTCGAGTCGGTAACGTTCCTGTCAAAATAGTGAACTTTCCTATATATATCTAGGATGACACCGTCTTTCTTCTCTGCCATGTGTTCGAGTGCTTTCCTGCCTCTGTCGTTCTTGGGGCACACTAACAACTGGTACGGTGATTTCCTGTTGGGCATCAGCTTGTGAAACACGTCCTTGTACCAATAGCCTTGCTCAAGGTTGGCATAGGGTGGCTGGTCGTAGTATTTGATCTGATACTCAGCATCGTAGTCTACTTGACTTGCCGTCTCGTTATCGCTTGAGCAAGCAGTCAACAGGCATAAGGCCAGCATGGTCATCATGATTTCTTTCAGTTGTTTCATCGCTTCATGAGTTTTATCGTCATATATAGATAATGAAGAAACCTCTAAAATCTTGCATGATTCCCAAAAGATTTAAAGAAGATTAATAAATAACGGTTCAGCCTGATTTGTAATTCGGCTGAACCGTTATCCTATTTCTTCTTAGCGCGGATCATGCAGTAGATGCCGAGGATGACGAATGGCACCGAGAGCAGCTGACCCATATTGAACAGCATGTTGGCTTCCCAGGCTTCCTGCACATCCTTGGTATACTCGATGAAGAAGCGGAAGGTGAAGATCAAGGTCAGCACCAATCCGAAGTAAAAACCGGTTCCCACACTGGTGGAGTGGAGGGGTTTTGCAGCCGTCTTGGGCTGTTGCTTGCCCTTGAATTGGGTGGTGGGCTGGTCTTGGGCGCTCCCCTTTTTCTTACTTCTCTGATAGAACCAGAGCATCACGAAGATGAAACAGAAGTAGGCAATGGCCTCGTAGAGCTGTCCCGGATGGCGTGGCTGACCGTCTACCTGCTCGAAGATAAAGGCCCAGGGCACATCGGTAGGCTTGCCGATGATCTCAGAGTTCATGAGGTTGCCCAGGCGGATGCAGCAGGCGGTGAGGGGGGTGGCAATAGCGATGTTGTCGAGCACCGTCCAGAGGCTCAGCTTGGTCTTGCGGCAATAGAGCCACAGGGCAATCATCAAGCCCAGCGTACCACCGTGGGAGGCCAGTCCGGCATACCCCGTGAACTTCCAACTGCCGTCGGCCATCTGGTGCATGGGCAGGAACATCTCCACGAAATGGGTGCCTGACGACAGGAAATAGTCGGGCTCGTAGAACAGGCAATGGCCCAGGCGGGCACCTATCAGGATGCCGAGGAACGAATAGATGAACAGCGGGTCGAACAGCTCGTCTTTTATTTTTTGGTCTTTATACAGCCAGCGCACTAGGAAAAAGGCACCGGCAATACCCACCAGCCAGCACATGCCGTACCAGCGCAGCGTGATAGGCCCCAGATGACCTATCACCTCCGACGGGTTCCATACGATGTAATTCAAAAGCGTCTCCATAATGATGATGAAAGTCCTAGCCCCTAGACATTAAACCTAAAGTGCATGATATCACCGTCTTGCACCACATAGTCTTTGCCTTCGATGCCCATCTTTCCGGCTTCGCGTACGGCTGCCTCCGAGCCATATTTGATGTAGTCTTCATACTTGATGACCTCGGCGCGGATGAAGCCCTTCTCGAAGTCGGTGTGGATGACACCGGCGCACTGCGGAGCCTTCCAGCCCTTGCGGTAGGTCCAGGCTTTCACCTCCATCTCGCCGGCGGTGATGAACGTCTCGAGGTTGAGCAGATGGTAGGCTTTCTTGATGAGGCGGTTCACACCGCTCTCCTTCAGTCCCAGTTCGTCGAGGAACATCTGCTTGTCTTCATAGCTCTCCAGTTCGGCAATGTCTTCCTCGGTTTTGGCGGCAATCACCATCACCTCGGCTCCTTCCTCGGCGGCTATTTCCTCAATCTTCTTCGAATATTCGTTGCCGGTCACGGCACTGGCCTCGTCTACATTGCACACGTAGAGCACCGGTTTGGTGGTGAGCAGGAACAGGTTGCGGGCAGCATCTTGCTCTTCTTTCGAGTCGAACTCCACCATGCGGGCGTTCTTGCCCGAGCTGAGCACATCCATATAGGCCTCCAACACGCGCAGCAGCGTCTTGGCGTCTTTGTTGCCCGCGGCAGCGGTCTTCTGTACTTTCGACATCTGGCTCTCAACGGTCTCGAGGTCTTTCAGCTGCAGCTCTGTGTCGATGATCTCCTTGTCGCGGATGGGGTCGATGGTACCGTCGACATGGGTGATGTTATCGTCGTCGAAACAGCGCAGCACGTGGATAATGGCGTCGGTCTCACGGATATTTCCCAGGAACTTATTTCCCAGTCCCTCGCCCTTCGAGGCACCCTTCACCAGACCGGCAATATCGACGATCTCGCACGTAGCGGGCACGATGCGGCCCGGATGCACAATCTCGGCCAGACGCGTCAGACGCTCGTCGGGCACGGTAATCACACCTACATTCGGCTCTATCGTACAGAAAGGGAAGTTGGCTGCCTGTGCCTTGGCACTCGACAGACAGTTGAACAACGTAGACTTACCAACGTTTGGCAGGCCTACAATACCACATTTTAATGCCATATATCTTGATAAACGTTTATAATTCTGGCTGCAAAGGTACGAATAAGTGAGTGAAAAACCAAATATTCTTTGAGTTTTTCCGAACGGCAGTACTTTCGCGAAGGTTATCTCTCGCAAATAGCGGCAGCCAAGGCGTTCAGCTGGAGGCATCGCTGGCGCATATTCTCCAGCTTTTCGTTTTGCCACGGAAAGGGTGAGAGCATCAGCAGACGGCCTTCAGAGCAGGCTTCCAGATAGTGGGGTAGGGGCTTGAAGTAGGGTGGGAAACCCTTCAGCAACAGCACGATAAGAGGGGTGTGGGCATGTAGGGCGGCGGTGGCAATCTGTTTTTCTCCCGGACTGATGCAGGGTGATACGAGGATGGCACCATGACGTCCGTCGTCGAGGGCGGTCCGTATGCGCTCGTCAATCTCGTGTTGGTAGAGGTGCCGGGAGCATTGCACCTGCCGTTTGATGGGGTTGTCGAGCAGAAAGCGGTTGCCCATGGCCTGGTAGGTGGTGCCATGGATGGTGATGTCGGCCAGCTGGGTGAAGAATTCAGGATGACGGCGTTTCAAGAGCAGGCGCCGCGGGTTGTCGTCGAGGTAGGCCAGCATGCGTTGCAACTGCCCCTTTCCCGTCAGGATGCGGTCGTTGTAGTTGGGCTCCCACAGCATGCCATGGGCAGGGTGGCGGGGTGTTGCGTCCCTGAGCCCGTCGTGATTGCTGTCCGGAGATGGTGTAGGCTGCGGCACCGCGGTAGTGATTATCCCCAGTTCTTTGGCTGCTTTTCTGCATCCTGTCTTGAAGCCATTGATGACGTGGCCTAGATGTCTCTCCATTCTCTCGTGCACAAACAGCATACCATGCAGATGGTCGGGCATGAGGCACAGTCTCATCACCTCTATCTGCGGGTAAAAGCGGGGTATCATCATCCAGCATTCTCTCACCCGCCGGCCCAGTTCTGTCAGCACCACATGCGGTTTGTTGCTGCCCTCGTTGGCGTCGGGGTTACCCTCCACGCGGCCGAGCAGCGGTCTGCGCCCTTCTATGGCCATTGTTATCATATAGATGCCCCGGTCGGTATAGTCGTTGAAGTCGCTGCGCCGTTTCATGGAGGGGCACTTGCCCTTGGCGTATCTCTCCCATTTTGTGGGCTCCGTCTGGTCTGTGTTTTTCAATGTTCAGCCCCCTTCTTTCTTTTTGGTTTCATCCTTGCTGTTGCTTTTGGTTTCATCCTTGCTGTTGCTTTGGTTTCATCCTAGCTGTCGCTTTGGTTTCATCCTTGCTGTTGCTTTTCAGTGGGCATTGCCCCCTTGTTTTTGGTTGTGTAAACTGAGGCAGTGCCTCAGTCTACAGGCCTCAGTCTACAGGCCTCAGTCTGCAGCCCCCTTTGCCCCAGTCTGCAGGCCCCTTTTAGTGTGCCTCCAGCCAGTTGTCACCCCAGCCGCAGTCGGCGATGAGGGGCACTTTCAGCTGGTAGGCGTTCTGCATCTCCTCTAGCACGATGTGCTCCACGCGCTCTTTCTCGTCGGGGAAGACCGAGAAGTTCAGTTCGTCGTGCACCTGTAGGATCATCTTCGAGCGGATGCCCTCGGCCTTGAAGCGCTCGTAGATGCGGATCATGGCCACCTTGATGATGTCGGCTGCACTGCCCTGGATGGGGGCGTTGATGGCGTTGCGCTCGGCGAAGTTGCGCACCGTGGCGTTGCGCGAGTTGATATCGGGCAGGTAACGGCGGCGGTGGAACACCGTCTCGGCATATCCGCGCTCGCGGGCTAGCTGTTTCGAGGCCTCCATGTAGTCGTGTACCTGGGGGAAGGTCTGGAAGAAACCGTCGATGAGCTGTTTCGACTCATCGCGGCTGATGTCGAGGCGTTCGGCCAGACCGAATACCGTGATGCCGTAGATGATGCCGAAGTTGGCGCGTTTCGACTTCGTACGCTCGTCGCGAGTCACCTCGCTGATGTCTTTTTTATAAATGGTGGCAGCCGTGGCGGCATGCAGGTCTTTGCCCTCGCGGAACACCTCGAGCATGTGCTCGTCGCCCGAGAGATGGGCCATCACACGCAGTTCTATCTGACTGTAGTCTGCTGAAAAAAACAGACAACCCGGTTCGGGTATGAACGCCTTGCGAATCTCCTTGCCGTCCTCACCGCGAATGGGGATGTTCTGCAGGTTAGGGTCGCTGCTGGAGAGTCGTCCGGTGGCAGTAATTGTCTGGTTGAACGACGTGTGGATATGTCCGGTGCGTTTGTTGATGAGGTGGGGGAGGGTGTCGATATACGTGCCGAGCAGTTTCTTCAACCCTCTGTGTTCCAAGATGTCTTCCACGATTTCGCTCTTGTGCTTCAGCTGTTGCAGCACCTCTTCGCTCGTCACATATTGTCCAGTCTTTGTCTTTTTGGGTTTGTCGATGATTTTCATCTTACCGAACAAGATATCACCCACTTGTTTCGGCGAGGCAATGTTGAAAGGCTCACCAGCCAGTTCGTAGATACGGCTTTCCAGTTCCAGCATTCTGTTGGTGAAAATCTTTGACGTTTCCTGCAGTGATGCCGTGTCGAGGCAGACACCGTTCATCTCCATCTCTGCCAACACTCGCACCAGGGGCATCTCGATGTCGTAGAACAGTTGTTCCCCCCCCGCCTCTTTCAGTTTGGGCTCCAGCACGTTCTTCAGTCGGAGGGTGATGTCGGCATCCTCGGCGGCATACTCATAGACCTCGGCCGGCGACAGGTCGCGCATGCTGCGTTGTTGTTTCCCTTTCGGTCCGATGAGTTCGTCGATGTGGATGGTCTGGTAGTTGAGATACACCTCCGCCATGTAGTCCATGTTGTGGCGCAGCTCGGGTTGGATGAGGTAGTGGGCAATCATCGTGTCCCACAACGGTCCCTTCAGTTCGATGCCATAGTTGCAAAGCACCTCCAGGTCGTATTTTATATTTTGTCCGATTTTCAGAATTTCGGGGTTTTCATAGAGAGGTTTAAATATGTTAACAATTTGCAACGCTTCTTCACGATTGGCCGGTACGGGCACATAGAACGCCTCTTTTTCGTCGACGGCAAAGCTCAAACCCACCAATTCGGCATCCATCGTGTTGGTCGAAGTGGTTTCGGTGTCCAGACTGACAAATTGCTTTGTCAAGAAAAAATCACATAATTTTCGTGCATCGTCCTCATTTTCAATTAATTTGTATTCGTGAGGCGTCGTTTTTAACGTCTCAAAACTCGAATTTTCTGACGGTTCCGACCCTTCGGGCGCGAAAAATCCAAATAAATCGGGTTGAGTTTCTACTTTTTTTGACTTCTTTTCAGATTTATTAAGAAACTTGTCTGCGAGCGTCTTAAACTCCAGTTCGTTGAAGATTTCGCGCAGTCGGGTCTCGTCGGGGGTGGCCACCTTCAGCGACTCCATGTCGAGGTCGATGGGTACGTCGGTGCGGATGGTGGCAAGGAACTTCGACATCTTGATATCGTCGACGTGCTCGGTCACTTTTTTCTGCAGTGCACCTTTGATCTCATCCGTGCGCATGAGCATCTCGTCGATGTTGCCGAATTGGGTGAGCAGTTTCACGGCCGTCTTCTCGCCCACGCCCGGACAGCCCGGGAAGTTGTCGGCCGAGTCGCCCATGAGTGCCAGCAGGTCGATCACCTGTCCGGTGCTCTGCAGACCATACTTGGCCGTTACCTCGTCGGCACCCATCGTCTCGTAACCACCGCCATGGCGGGGTCGGAACTGATACACATGACCGCCCACCAGCTGGCCATAGTCCTTGTCGGGGGTGAGCATATAGGTGTCAACACCGATGGAATCGGCCTTTTTTGCCAATGTGCCAATCACGTCGTCGGCTTCGAAGCCATCGGCCTGGAGGATGGGGATGCGCATGGCGCGCAGGATATCTTTGATGATAGGCACACTCATGCGGATGTCCTCGGGTGTCTCCTCGCGCTGCGCTTTATAGGCGGGGAACGCCTCGCTGCGGAAGGTGGGTCCGTGGGGATCGAAAGCCACGCCCAGGTGGGTGGGCTGTTCCTTGGTCATCACCTCGTGCAGGGTGTTCATGAAACCCATGATGGCCGATGTGTTCTGGCCTTTCGAGTTGATGCGCGGACTTTTGATGAAAGCATAATACGACCTGTAGATGAGCGCATAAGCGTCTAAAAGAAACAATTTATCCATAATAATGCTGATTTTCTGCTCAAAATTACGAATTCTTTTTCATTAATCCGAATAAAATAACTATTTTTGCATAAAATTCTTGAACATGGATTATCTGTCGCTTATCAAAAAACCTATAGAGAGTGAGTTGAATGACTTTATTTCTCTTTTCAACCAGTCGTTGACGCATGAAGACGGACTGTTGGGGAGTGCTCTGGCACATATTCGCCAGCGTGGCGGCAAGCGTATGCGCCCCATGCTGATCTTGCTGACAGCCCGCAACTATGGAGTCGTTTCTGATGTTACCCTTCACGGTGCCGTCGGTCTGGAATTGTTGCATACTGCCTCGTTGGTGCACGATGATGTGGTCGACGAGAGCAGTGAGCGCCGCGGACAGGCGTCGGTGAATGCCACCTACGATAATAAGGTGGCGGTGCTGGTGGGCGACTATATCCTTTCGACAGCCCTGCTCAGCGTGTCGTTTACGGGTCATCAGGATATTATCCAGAACCTTGCTGAACTGGGCCGAACGTTGTCGAACGGTGAGATATTGCAACTGACGAACATCCAGAACCAGGAGATATCGGAAGATGTTTACTATCAGGTGATTAGACAGAAGACCGCCGCCTTGTTCGAGTCGTGCTCGGCCGTGGGTGCCCTCTCCGTGGGTGCTACTCCCGAACAGGTGGAGCAGGCCAAGAAATTCGGCCAAAACATCGGTATTATCTTCCAGATTCGCGATGATATCTTCGATTATTACGACTCGAAGGAGATCGGCAAACCTACCGGCAATGATATGGCTGAGGGCAAGCTCACCTTGCCGGTGATCTACGCCCTGAATAAATATCCGTTGGAATCTATGCTCACACTGGCTAAAAAGGTGAAAAGCGGAACCGTGAATGCCGATGAAATCGCCGTTTTGGTGGAATTTGCCAAAACCAGCGGAGGTATTGAATATGCCGAACAGCGCATGAACTATTTTGCCGACGAGGCCCGTAAGTATATCGATGCCTATGTGTCCGACGACTCGTTGAAGGCAGCCTTCAATGCCTATCTTGAGTTCGTGATTCAGCGTAACAACTAATTCTTGGCCAGTACGAACAGAAGTTCCTGACGGCATACAATAAGCGGATGAACCGGGAAACATCTATCTAATTGATAGCATGACCCGTTCATCCGCTTGTTTGTCTTTCTGTTCTGTTGGGTCGTTTAGAAGAATTTGGTCTCCTGACCTACCAGTTCGCTCAGCAGCATGTTCGCCAAGCGGCTTGTTCCGAGGCGGAACCACTTGTTGGTCAGCCACTTTTCGCCCAGTACTTCCTTCACGATGGTGTAGTAGATGAGAGCGTCCATCACACTGTTGATACCACCGGCTGGCTTGAATCCAATCTGAATGCCGGTTTCATTGTAGTATTCCTTGATGGCCTGGCACATCACATAGGCGGCCTCAGGTGTGGCGGCTGGCTCGAGCTTACCCGTCGATGTCTTGATGTAGTCAGCACCGGCATACATCGATAAAATGGACGCTTTTTTGATGTTCGAGGCGGTTTTCAGACAACCTGTCTCGAGGATGACCTTCATCGCGTGTTCGCCGCAGACAGCCTTCAATTCGCCGATTTCATCGCATACGCCTTCGTAGTCGCCCGAAAGGAATTTGCCCACGGGCATCACTATGTCGATCTCGGTGGCACCGTCTTTGATGGCCAGGGCAGTCTCGGCTACTTTTACCTCTATCAACGCCTGTGAGGAGGGGAAACTGCCTGATACACAGGCGATTTCAACACCGTCGATCTCGAGGGTCTCGCTCACGGTCTTGGCAAAGCAGGGATAGACGCAGATGGTGGCCACATGGGGCAGTTCGCCATAGGCCTCGTCAAACTGGTTGACCTTCTCGGTGAAAGCCATCACGCTCTCCTCAGAATCGGTGGTTTTCAGGGTGGTCAGTTCGATGCTGCCCATGAGGAACCGCTTCACCTCGGGGGTGTCGTTCTCGTGAACACGCTCGGCAATGATGCGTTTCACCGCCTCGCGCACCTGGTTGTCGTCCAGCTCGGTGTTGTACTTGCTCAGTGCCTCTTCGTATTTACTCTTTTGTGGAGCATGGTGATGCTCATGGTGTTCGTGATTTTCTGCCATAATTGTTGTTTATGATTGATGGTTATTTGATGCGTTATTTACCCTTTTAACTTGGGGTTTTCCAGATGGCGGGTTTTGTCGCGGAAGGTCTTTTTTGCGATCGATTTCTTCAGTTCCTCGGTGAGGTCCACGCCTGTCTGGTTGGCCAGGCAGATGAGCACCCACAACACGTCTGCCATCTCCTCGCCAAGGTTTGGCTGCTCGCCCGGCTTGAAGCTCTGGTCACCGTATTTGCGGGCGATGACACGCGCTAGTTCGCCCACCTCTTCGGTGAGGCAAGCCATGTTGGTTAGTTCCGAGAAGTAGCGCACGCCATACTCCTTAATCCACTGATCGACAGCGTCTTGTGCTTCACGAATGGTCATACTAGCAGCATGATAATGGCCAATATCAACAGCAGGATCAAGCAGATGGCTGCTACCCAGAACTGTGTTTTGGCAAATTCGTTACGATAGATGATGGTGACAATCATGCTGAGCACCACCATGGCGATGCCCACGATGCAGAGCCATGACATTTTGGTGACGCGGCCTACGACGTAGAGCAGGAATCCTGCCAAATTCGAATAGTTTACTAATGTCTGTTTGTTCATAAACCTAACCTCCTATTTTTGTATTGATGGTATGCCTTTCTTATATTGCAGCACTTGCAAGTTTCAGGTCCTTGCGGCACCGTTTTTTTTGTCCTCGTCGCTATTTGATGGCTGTAAAAATGCCGATAAGGATGAGCATGATGACCAAGAAGGCGATATTCATGATATTCTCTTTACGATATTCCTTGAAGTGGAACAGTTTGTAAATGTATTCAACCATGATGCAGCAAAACGCGAGAATGATCAGATAACTGATGGTCTGGCTATATTGATTGCCGTGTATCGTTCCATACTTGATGAAGCTAACAGCAAAACAGCAGGCAAATAATGCTGTGCCGAAATTCTTGATATAACCTACAATTTTTTTTGTGCTCATTGCCTTTATTCCTTGTTTTTTGTGTCCATGCAGATGGTTACCGGTCCGTCGTTGAGCAGGAATCCTGCCATGTTGGAATAGTTAACTAATGTCTGTTTGTTCATATTTGTGCCTCCTATGATTAAGATTGATTGTTCCTGATGCTTTCATCCGCTGTTCTCATAGATTGAAAATAGAGACGATGGCCAAGTTTTCCTGGTGGCTGCTCAAAAAGCTACAGCTTGCATCAGAAACCAGAGTAGGGGAATCATCAGCACTATTTTGTGTAGTGTAAACCTTTTCCCATCGGTTTTCTTCACAATCATCACGACTGCCAGCGCTGCTGTGATAAAGCTCACCACGATGCCTGCGTAAGCTGCGATCATCGCCATGCTATAAGGCAGAAAGCGCCAAAGAATGTAGAGGACCACTGAAGCCAATAGTCCGATGTTGGCTGCCAGTTCTATTTGCTTGTTGCTCATGGTTTATTCTTTGTTTTTTGTATCCATGCAGATGGTGACAGGACCGTCGTTGAGCAGGCTGACCTGCATATTGGCGCCAAATTCGCCTGTGCCGACTTCCTTGCCGATGGCCTCGCCCAGCTTCTGGCAGAATGCCTCGTAGAGGGGTACGCTGACCTCATGGCTGCCGGCCTTAAACCACGACGGGCGATTGCCTTTCTTATAGCTTGCATATAGAGTGAACTGACTGACTACCAATGCGTTACCTCCGATATCAACAATGCTGCGGTTCATCACATGGTTGTCGTCGTCGAACCCCCGCAAGGCAGCTATTTTGTGCACCAGCCAGTCAACATCTTCCATTGTATCGTCGTCGCAGACGCCCAGCAGGATGAGGAACCCCTCGTTGATGGCCGACTTCACTTGTCCGCCGATGCTCACGCTGGCCTGAGTGACGCGTTGTATGACTGCTCTCATTCGTATCTATTTTTTGGCAAAGATAGTGTTTTATTTCGAAACTTCCAAAAATAAGTTTCGTTTTCCTTCTGCTATTGTCAAGTGATGACTCATTAAGGTTTAATTTGCCGACTCGTTAACCTCCAATTGATATACAAGTTACACCCTAATTAATCGACTAATTACAGTCTAATTAATGCCTAATTAGAGCCTAATTAATGCCTAATTGCAGTCTAATTAATGCCTAATTAGAGCTTAATTAATGCCTAATTGCAAACTAATGAATGCTGAATTAGGCGTTCATTCTTCAGTTGATTAGATGTTCATCAGTTGGTCGGTCAGATGGTCGTCTGTCCTTCATGATGAAGCCATTCAATTCGCTTGTATGACGGTGGAGTTGGACTATGGCTCCTCTGGGTGGAAATGGCTGTAGACAAGGGCCGCTTTGGCCTTTCCAATGGCCTCTTCCAGTTGGGGGAGTTCGGCCTCGCGAATCTTTTTGACCGTTTTCAGCCGTTTTAAGAGCGTCTCACGCGTTTTCTCGCCTATTCCCTTGATATCGTCCAACTCACTGTGTAATGCGTGCTTAGAGCGCTTGTCTCGATGGAAAGTGATGGCATAACGGTGCACCTCATCCTGTATGCGCGTGAGGATATGGAAGAGTTCAGAGTCGGTTTTCATGCCGATGATGCGCGGTGGAAAGCCGTAGAGCAGCTCGTTGGTGCGATGGCGGTCGTCCTTGGCCAGTCCGGCAATGGGTATTTCCAGGTGCAGCTCGTCCTCAACCACCTCTCTGACCACCTCCATCTGTCCCTTGCCTCCATCGGTGATGATGAGGTCGGGCAGGGGAGTGCCTTCCTCTATCATACGTGAATAGCGGCGGCGTACCACCTCTTGCATGGAGGCATAATCGTCGGGTCCTGTCACCGTTTTGATATTGTATTTCCGGTAGTCTTTTTTCGACGGTTTCATCGCCTTGAAAACCACACATCCTGCCACCGCATCGGTACCTGAGATGTTGCTGTTGTCGAAGCACTCTATCTGGTAGGGCAGTTTTTTCAGTTGCAGCGCGTTTTGCAGTTCCTTCATGAGACGTGTCTGCTTCTGTTCCGGGTTCAGTTTTTCGGCCTGTTTCAGACGGTCAACCTTGTATTGTTTTCCGTTCATGATCGAGAGGTCGAGCAGTGTTTTCTTATCGCCGCGCTGCGGGATGGTGAAGGTCACACCGTCCAGTTGCATGCCCGGTTCGAAGGGTACGATGATCTCTTTGGAGTTGCTCTGGTAGCGTTCGCGCATCTCGATGATGCCCAGTTGCAGCAGTTCTTCTTCCGTCTCATTCAGGCGTTTTTTATACTCGAAGGTAAAGCTCTGGTTGATGCTGCCGTTCGACACGTGAATGTAGTTGATGTAGGCTGTTTTATCGTCGTTTGTAATCGATACCACATCCACGTTATTAATGGTGTGGCTCACCACCTCGCTCTTGCTCACAAAAGCGTCAATCAGCAGGTATTTCCGCTTGATTTCCTCGGCCTCTTCGAAGCGCAATTCCTCGGCCAGTTGCATCATCTGTTCCCGCATGTCGCGCAGCACCTGTCGGGTGTTACCTTTCAGTATCTCCCGGGCCTGTTGGATGTTGTGTAGATAGTCTTCTTTCGACTGTTTTCCGGTGCAGGGAGCGCCACAATTCTTGATATGGTATTCCAGGCAAACCTGGTATTTATGCTGTTTGATTCCCTCGTCGGTGATAGGGAAGCGGCAGGTGCGCGGCCGGTATAGTTTGTTGATGAGCTCTAGCACGGTGTACATGCTGCTGATATGCGAGTACGGACCGTAATAGGTACCCCATTTCTTGTTGATGGTACGGGTCTTGAAAATACGTGGAAAAGGCTCGTTTGTCACGCAGATGCTGGGGTAGGTCTTGCCATCTTTCAGCAGTACGTTGTAGCGTGGATTATACTTTTTGATGAGCGCATTTTCCAGCAGTAGAGCATCCTCTTCGGTGTTGACTACCGTGTAGGTGATATCATGTATTTTGCTGACCAGTACCTTCGTCTTATACCGGTCTACCTCAGTATGAAAATAAGAAGAACAGCGGCTCTTCAGTTTCTTGGCTTTCCCCACGTAGATAATGGTTCCATGCTCATCGTAATACTGATAGCTGCCAGGTTTCTCAGGCATGTTCAGTACGATGTTCTTCAACCGTTCCAGCCTTTTCTCGTTTTCTTCTTTTGTCATACTGTTATGTTGCTTGTTTAGAGAGGTTTTTTAAGGAAATTGTTTCACGTGAAACAGGGGGTGGGGGAGTTGGAGTATTCTGAGAATTCTGAGTATTCTGAAAATTCGGAGTGTTCTGAGTATTCTGAAAATTCCGAAAATTCTGAACACTCCGATTGTTCCGAATCTTCCGAAAACTCAGAATCCTCCGAAAACCTCAATTCCTCTTTATACTGTCATCAGTGTGGTCAGTTCGATACCCTTAAAGACATCGCGGCCGTGGAGTCCTTCGTCGGTGATCTCAATGATGAAGTTCATATACACCTTCTTGGGGTGGAAGTGCTGCACCAGTTTGTAGGTGGCCATGGCGGTGCCGCCTGTAGCCAACAGGTCGTCGTGAATCAATACCACGTCATTCTCATTGATGGAATCGATGTGCATCTCTACGGTGTCAACACCATATTCCTTCGAGAACGACTCTTTGATGACGGTTGCGGGCAACTTACCCGGTTTGCGGGCCAGTACTACACCGCACCCCAGACGACCGGCCAGTGCTGACGCCATGACAAAGCCGCGGCTCTCAATACCTACAATCTTGGTGATGCCTTTGTCTTTGTAAAGTTCGTACATTTCATCGAGCATAATCTTCATGCACTCGCCACTCTTGTAGAGTGTCGTCACATCGCGGAAATTGATGCCTTTCTTCGGAAAATCCGGAATGCACCGTAAATTGTCAATCAATACTTGGTTGTTCATTTTCAGAGAGTTATTAGTTATTAAATGTGTTCTTTGTTTCACGTGAAACATTATCGTCCCATCATCACCAGCATCACATTGATGTCACTGGGTGAGACGCCGGGTATGCGGCTGGCCTGGGCCAACGTCTCTGGTTCGATGGCGCGCAGTTTCTGTCGTGCCTCTGTCGAGAGCGACTGCATATTCTCGTAGTCGAAGTGTCCTTTGATGCGGATGTTCTCCAGACGGTGCATCTTTTCGGCCACCATGCGCTCGCGCTCGATATATCCTTTATATTTCATTTTTATCTCAGCCGCCTCGGCTATTTCCTCCTTTCTGTCGGTTGAGCGGTCGAGCTCAGCTTTGAGTGCCGGAACGAGCTCCGATAAATTGGTAAAATTAATCTGTGGTCGTCCCATCAAATCGGCGATTTTCGTGCTGCCGTGGAGTGGGGTAGTGCCCAGTTGCTCGAGTGCGCTGTTGATTTCTTTCGGTTTTACCGATGTCTCGTTGCAGAATCTTTCGATTTCTTCGATGCGCTGTTTCTTTGCCATCCAATGGTCGTAACGGTTGCGGCGTGCCAGCCCCAGCTGATAGGCCCGTTCGGTGAGGCGAGCATCGGCATCGTCCTGTCGGAGCAAGATGCGGTATTCGGCCCGTGAGGTGAACATACGATAGGGCTCGTCGACACCCTTCGTCACAAGGTCGTCGATGAGTACACCGATGTAGGCTTCGTCGCGGGCGAGGGTGAAGGCCGTGGTGGCTCCCGATGCCTTCAGGGCGGCATTGATGCCTGCGACGGTGCCCTGTCCGCCCGCTTCCTCGTAGCCTGTGGTACCGTTTACCTGTCCGGCCATGAAGAGGTTTTGGATGACTTTCGACTCGAGGGTGTGGGTGAGCTGGGTGGGATCAAAGAAGTCGTATTCGATGGCATAGCCGGGGCGGTATACCTTGACGTCTTTCAGAGCGGGTATCTGGCGTAGGGCAGCCAGCTGAATCTCCATGGGCAGAGATGACGAGAAGCCGTTGAGGTACATCTCGTTGGTATCCTCGCCCTCAGGTTCGAGGAACAGCAGGTGCTGGTTGCGGTCGGGAAAGGTGACCAGTTTGGTTTCTATCGACGGACAGTAGCGCGGTCCGATAGACTGTATCTGTCCGTTGTAGAGCGGCGAGTCGGGCAGTCCTGAGCGCAAGATGTTGTGCACAGCCTCGTTGGTGTAGCATTCCCAGCAAGGCAACTGGCGCAATGTGCGCGGTGTGCCCATGTAAGAGAACTGATAATATCCGTTTTCACCGGGCTGTTCGTTGAGCAGGTCGAAGTTCACCGAGCGTTTGTCGATGCGCACGGGAGTGCCTGTCTTCATGCGTGCCGAGCGGATGCCGTGGTGTGTGATGCTCTCGGTGAAATGGGCGACGGCAGGTTCTGCAATGCGTCCTCCAGGCACCATCTTGCGTCCGATGTGCATCAGTCCGTTGAGGAAGGTGCCGGCGGTGACCACTACGCACTTCGCCCGGATCTCCGCGCCCCAGATGGTTGTGACGCCCACGGCCTCGCCCTGTTCGACGATGAGCTCGTCGGCCTGGTCCTGCCAGACGTCCAAATGGTCGGTTTCATCGAGCACACGGCGCCATTCCCAGATGAATTTTCCGCGGTCGCACTGTGCACGCGGGCTCCACATGGCCGGTCCTTTGCCTCGGTTGAGCATGCGGAACTGGATGGCGGTGGCGTCGGTAACGAGCCCCATCTGTCCGCCCAGGGCATCTATCTCGCGCACAATCTGTCCTTTGGCAATGCCGCCAATGGCCGGATTGCACGACATCTGGGCAATCTTGTTCATGTCCATGGTAACCAGACAGGTGCTGGCCCCCATGTTAGCCGAGGCCGTAGCCGCCTCGCATCCGGCGTGTCCACCGCCAATCACTATTACATCGTAGTGGAGTGTCATTCGTTGTGGGTTATCTTCTCAGTGCGAGGTTGTAGTTATCGTAATTCTTGTTGCCGGTGATATCCTCTACCACCCGTATGAACGGCGGGAACTTCACCGACTCGTGGGCTGCCACCCCTTTGGTTTCGAGCACCACCAGACCGGCCGGCACCTCGTAGGTGTCGAGTTCGAAATACTGTCCTTTCCAGATGAAGCTCTTGCGCTTTTTGACGATGGTCTGGCGGTACGGGTCGGCCTGTTGAAGCAGCGACTCGTAGAGGCTGTTGCTGACCTGACGCTCGGTGACGATCTCCTCCTTTCCTGAGATTTTCTTCTTCGTGGTATGCGTGATGACCAACTTACCCTGCCAGTTGCGGCGGCGCAGCCTGACCTGGCATCCCGGGTCGGCCACGAGGTAGGTCTGTGTGATGTCGCTCTCAATGCTGTCGGGCATCTCGCCGGTCACCTCTACTATATATTTACGCTCCTCGATGATGGGCTGGGGCAGTCCCAGCACATTGGTGATCTCTTTCAACACACGTTTGATTTTCGCATCGAAGTCATCGTGGTTGTTGATGACGCGCAGGTGCGAGTGTCCCGTCCATGCCTCGATCACCTTTTTGTCGAGCAGTCGGGCAATCTTCAGGCCCTCCTCGCTGGCAGGCTCGTTGCGGCTGGCGTTGTTGCTGGTGGTATAGTACTGTTCTGCCCCGTCGGCGGCGCTCACCAGGTGGAGCACGGCATCGTAGCGGTTGTCGCGCAGCTCCTGGGTGCTGGTGCCCAGTTCGCTGGTGATTCTCTCCCACATCTCAGGCTTCATATACGCCGAGATATCCATGGCTCCGCGGTCGCACACGATGACGGCCGGCTCGGTGCAGGCCTGAGCCATGCGCATGAATCGGTCCTCGAGCGCCAGTTGAATCTCCAGCGTGGCCTTCTCGCCCTCGTAGAAGAGCTCTTTGTTGTCGGTCAGATAGTTCATGCCGGCCTGTGTGAACATGGTAGGAACCTCAGGAATGGTGAACACTTTGTAGCCAAGGCCCGAGAAGTGGTCGATGACCTTCACCAGAGCAGTGGTTTTTCCGGCACAGGGTCCGCCGGTCAAAACAATACGTTTAATATCTTTCATTGTTCAGATATTGATATTTATTTGTAAAGACTAAGTATGCGAAAACAAATGTCATTCATTGCCCGCAGGCAGCCTGCATACCGCAGAGAGCCCTTCATGAGGGGCAGAAATCAGCATATCTTCTGCAAAGATATTTATTTTTTTTCGAAAAATGCTTTGATTTATCGCCAAATTATAGTATTTTTGCAGTCTCAAAGGGTCTGAAAATACCTATAATATGGTATTCTCTGACTGTGAGAGAAAGAATGACGATGCTATGATGACGGAAGAAAAGGCAAGAATCTAACAGTTAAACATCTAATAATCAAATATTTATCATTAAAATCAATCATTTATGTGGTTAATCAATTCATCTATTGGTAGGAAAGTAGTGATGTCCGTAACGGGTATTGCGCTTATCCTTTTCCTGACGTTCCACTGCTGCATGAACGTCGCTGCCTTCTTCTCTGGAGAGGCTTACAACATGATTTGTGAATTGCTTGGCGCCAACTGGTATGCCGTTGTGGCAACCATCGGTCTGGCAGCCTTGGCAGTGATTCACATTGTCTATGCTTTCATCCTGACAGCTCAGAACCGCCGTGCCCGTGGCAGCGAGCGCTATGCTGTGACGGACAAGCCCGAGAAGGTGGAGTGGGCCAGCCAGAACATGCTCGTGCTGGGCATCATCATTCTGCTGGGTCTGCTGCTGCACCTCTTCAACTTCTGGTACGACATGATGTTTGCCGAGTTGTTCCCCTCTATCCATTTCGACCCGGCTCCCGCCGATGGTTTCGGAAAGATTCAGTCGACCTTCTCGAATCCCGTCTATGTGGTGCTCTACATCATCTGGCTCGTGGCCATCTGGTTCCACCTGTCGCACGGTTTCTGGAGTGCTATGCACACCCTGGGCTGGAACGGTAAGACCTGGTTCTGCCGTTGGAAGGTGATCGGCCTTGTCTACACAACCCTGCTCATGCTCTGCTTCCTCGTTGTGGTATTGGCATTTGCCTTCGGTTGCGCACCCAGCCTCTGCTGATAGTTTATGCATTATGAATTAATGAATTAAGCATTTAATAAGATTATGGCAAAAGTTATAGATTCAAAGATTCCCGCAGGTCCAGTACCTGAGAAATGGAAGGAATATAAGGCTCATCAGCGACTTGTTAATCCGAAGAACAAGCTGAAGCTCGACATCATCGTCGTTGGTACAGGTCTGGCCGGTGCCAGTGCTGCCGCCTCTCTGGGTGAGATGGGTTTCAACGTGATCAACCTCTGCATCCAGGACTCTCCGCGCCGCGCTCACTCTATCGCCGCTCAGGGTGGTATCAACGCCGCCAAGTGTTACCAGAACGATGGTGACTCTGTCTATCGTCTGTTCTACGACACCGTGAA
>ODAI011534804.1_pt1 | contig 35481 bp, 40 predicted proteins | sample 1539321 | NCBI WGS metagenome assembly ODAI01 (sample SAMN02144231, study PRJEB22623) | gut metagenome | biome: sheep rumen | host: Ovis aries | place: New Zealand
CTTTAAAATTTCTCCGGCGGGTGATTTTGGTTGATATTTTCGTTAGGCGCATGGGCATTGTTACGTATTACGTGGGTCATTCTTTTTCTCCTTTCTGGTGATTTGGTGAAATGTTATCTTTTGAGTTGTCCATGCGCCTAACGAAAGGTATCAAATCCACCCACAAAGACCCAAGAAAGGAGCAACAAATGGCCAGAAAGAAACAAGAACCATCAACAAAGTCGCCAAGATCTCGGCTAAAGCCAGCCATAGATCCGGAGGCACGGGAGTCTCAACTGATTTCCTTGGCCGTAGATCTTGCCGAGCAGCAGCTACGAGACGGAACTGCTTCCGCTCAGGTGATTACGCATTACTTGAAGCTCGGTTCATCGAAGGATCGCATCGAGAAAGAGATATTAGCGAAGCAGAAGGAACTCATCACGGCAAAAACCGAAGCTCTTCAATCGCAGAAGAGAGTTGAGGAGCTGTATGCCAATGCCCTTAACGCGATGCGCGAGTACAGTGGCCAAAAGGTAGACGATGATGAGTGATTACACGAGAAGATATTCTGAGCTGATTAAGATTCCAACCTTTCTTGGTCGATACGAATATTTGAGAGTTCAAGGCGTTGTTGGGGAAAAGACGTTCGGGTTTGACAGATGGCTTAACCAAAAGTTTTATCACGACAAAATCTGGAAGCGTGTTAAGCGCGACATTATATTACGCGACATGGGTTGCGATATGGCATTCCCGGATCACTACATCGATGGACGGATCTATATTCACCATATAAATCCGATTACGCGCGATGACATCGTTGAACAGAATCTTACAGCGTTGTTGGATCCGGAATATTTGGTTTGCGTTAGCTATTGGACGCACCAGGCAATACATTATGGCGATGCCAGTTTACTTGAAACTCATGAACCGCCAATTGAACGAAGACCCAACGATACTTGTTTGTGGAGGAAACCATCTTGAACGAGAGCATTCTAGAAACAATTAAAACTATGCTCGGTGGAGCATACGAAAGCGGTGCCTTTGATGCCGAGCTTTGCGTTTTTATTAATGCGGCTTTGTCTGCGCTATCGCAGAACGGCGTAGGCCCGGCGAACGGATTTAAGATCAGCGGCGATAGCGAAGTTTGGAGTGATTTTCTTGGAGACGGAGTGGACAATTTGGAGTTCGCCAAAGAATACGTATATTGTCGAGTACGATTGTCTTTCGATCCGCCTTCGTCTTCGTTTGTTGTCGAGGCTCTTAAAGAGATCGAAAAAGAATATTTTTGGAGAGCGGGCGTTCAAGCCAGCTACAATGATTCGGAATAAAACAGCGAGGTGTAGAAATGTGGCAGTACAACGTCCTAGAGCATGACGGTGTTAAAAACCAGAAATGGGGCATTCGACGCTACCAGAACTCCGATGGAACGTATACCCCATTGGGACTCGAACGTCGTCGTGCAGAGTATCGCAGAAAAATGCGAGGAAAATTAGACGAAGCAAAAAACCGACTTAGAGAAGAGCGAACTCGTAGAAGAGAAAATCGAGTAGCTGCAAGAAAAGACCAGCCGCGAATTAAGAAGACTACAGAAATGTCCGACGCGGATCTTCGAAGAGCTACTGAACGTTTAAATTTGGAAAACAACTACATACAGGCTATGGAGAGACGACACTCTGGACAGGCATATGCCAGAGACACTTTGCGCCAAATTGGTAGAACGGCGGCAACCACCCTAGCGTCTAAAATGACAGCGGTAGCAGTCGACGCCCTTGTTCGACAGATTGCTAATGTTACCGTCGATTCGAACAGCGATTTTGGCCGAGTAATAAACGAGGCTGCAAATGCTGCCAAAAAGGGCGGTAACGACAATCAATGAGCCTGTCAAACACGGCCGTACCAAAGTATTATGGCGCGTTTAGAGAAGCCGTAATCAATGGCGATATTCCTGTATGTAAAGAAGTTTCCATGGAGATGAACCGCATCGACGACCTCATTGCAAACCCAGGTATATATTACGACGATGAGGCGATTGACGGTTGGATCAAGTTTTGTGAAAAAGAATTAACGCTTACTGACGGATCTGATCTGCAACTTCTTGACACATTTAAACTTTGGGGCGAACAGATATTTTCGTGGTTTTATTTTATCGAGAGAAGTGTGTTCGTTCCGGGAAAGAATGGAGCAAGAGGCAGATATGTAAAGAAAGTTATTAAGCAGCGGTTAACGCACAGACAATATTTGATCGTTGGACGAGGCGCCGCGAAATCCGTGTACTTATCTTGCATCCAGAATTTTATATTAAATGTCGACACCTCTACTACTCATCAAATCACTACGGCGCCAACGATGAAGCAGGCGGAAGAGGTAATGTCCACAATTCGAACGTCGATCATCAGAAGCAGAGGCCCTTTGTTTAAATTCTTGACCGAAGGATCCATTCAGAACACGACCGGGTCTAAAGCAAACCGTGTAAAGCTAGCTTCTACCAAAGTTGGAATTCAGAACTTTCTCACAGGATCTCTTTTAGAAGTTCGTCCAATGAGCATCTCTAAACTTCAAGGTCTTAGAGTTAAATGCGCGACGGTTGACGAATGGCTTTCTGGCGAGATTCGCGAGGATCCCATCCTGGCCATCGAGCAGGGCGCATCAAAAGTTGACGATTACATTATCATCGCGACCAGTTCGGAAGGAACCGTACGAAACGGTATCGGAGACACGATGAAACTCGAACTCGAGTCGATCTTAAAAGGAGATTATATTAATCCACACGTATCGATTTGGTATTACAAGCTGGATAGCGTCGATGAAGTGGCAAATCCGAACATGTGGCTTAAGGCTAATCCGAATCTCGGAAAGACCACGTCGTACGAAGCGTACCAGCTCGAAGTTGAGCGTGCGGAAAAGGTTCCTTCGTCGAGAAACGAAATACTGGCGAAACGATTTGGTATACCTCTTGAAGGGTATACCTATTATTTTACCTACGAAGAGACACTTCCTCATCGAAGATGCGAATTTTACAATCGCGGTTGCGCGTTTGGCATTGACTTGTCACAAGGTGATGACTTCTGCTCATTCACTTTTCTGTTTCCTCTCGCAAATCGATCCTTTGGTGTAAAGACATTGGCCTACATCACAGAACACACGTTTTCTAAGCTTCACGAAGCCATGCGAATGAAATACGAAGAATTCATTGAAGAAGGATCTTTAATTGTTCTTCCCGGGATCGTGCTTAATCTGAACGATGTATATGACGACGTCGATGAGCATATTCAGAGATGCGGATACGATGTTCGATGCCTCGGTTACGATCCATACAACGCCACCGAGTTCATCACCCGTTGGGTTACTGAAAACGGACCTTATGGCGTAGAAAAGGTCATTCAGGGCCGCAAAACCGAAACCGTTCCGCTTGGCGAATTAAAGAAGCTTGCTGAAGAGCGGCTTCTTATTTTTGACCAATCGCTTATGACATTTACCATGGGTAATTGTGTTGTTCAGGAAGATACTAACGGAAACAGAAAACTTTTCAAGAAGCGACACGAGGAAAAAATCGACGCGGTTGCGGCTTTGATGGATGCGTTTGTCGCGTGGAAAGCGCACTTTGAAGATTTTGACGATCAGTAAAGGAGATAGCAATGCATAGTGACGAATTATACCACCACGGAATTAAAGGCCAGCGGTGGGGCGTTCGAAGATTTCAAAATGAGGATGGTTCGCTAACTCCTGCTGGCCGTCGAAGACTCGAACGGGCTGACCAACGCTGGGTAAAAAAGAACAGCGAGCGAATTTACAGAGACACGTATCGCCGTTCTAACCAGGAGTTAAACGATTACATCGATAACACCCTCAACCCGCGCTTTGCCAATCAGCCAAGAGGCCGATCGTACATCAACGCGTTTAATAGAGAGATGGCCCAGGTCATGAACAGAAACGTTGGCGATGTGAGAAGCCCGTCCGGACGCGTTGTTCAGTTTGTTGCCAAGAGAGGAGAGCTTGGCGTCCACATGGCCTTGGCCGATGAAGGTTTCGACATGAACACTGTCCGAAATGGTGTGTGGAATAACGGTCGAGTCGCTTATAGGCAGGACGTGCTGGATAGGAGATGATTATGTATTACGAAAACAAACTTTATCACCACGGCATTAAGGGCCGTGCTGCCGATCATCTTTATACGAGTTATCGAGATACGATTGGCTATTATCGTTAAATTGTAGGTATCAATAAGCATGTATTACGAAAATGAATTATACCATCACGGAATCAAAGGCCAGAAATGGGGCGTTAGAAGATACCAGAACTCCGATGGAACATTGACGGCCGCGGGCAAAAGACGGTACGTGCGTGATTTAACGCCTCAGCAACGTAGATCGTACAACAAACAGGTTGCTGCCAGAACCGCCATGGGATCTGCCGCTGCTGGGGCCATCGGTCTTGCTATTGGTGGGCCAATTAGCGGCGTTGCCAGTGCTGGGGCCACTGCTTTAAATAGCGTTTTATCAGAGCATAATCCGTCAGCAAGATCTTCCAGCCGCGGTGTAAGAGTTGCCTCTAGAGCTGCGATTGCGGGGGGTATTGGAGCCGGCCTCGGAATGATGCTCGGCGGTCCTGTTGGCGCAATATCTATTGGCGCTGTAAATGCCGGTGTTAATGCTCTGATGGCGATCCCGCAGAGCGCGTCTACCATGAGCGCATATGAACTTGCGAGGAGGTACAATTGATCTTATGGATAATGAACTTTACCATCACGGAATTAAAGGTCAGAAGTGGGGCATAAGACGTTACCGGAATGCTGATGGAACGCTAACTCCAGCCGGACGACGGAGATGGGCAAAGATTACTAAAAAGGCCGCCCCCCACGTTCGCGATATGGCTCGTGCAAAAATCCAAGAAGAAATGCTTCGACGGACCTGGGAACAGAACCGGCAAGATCCCAACAATGGAGCATATAGGGCAATGATGCAACGATATGGCCAGGACTATGCGCGCGCTGTTTCAAGACTTCAGAGATTAGGCCTTGAGAATCCCGCGGTTTCGATTCGCGAACACGATGGACAAACGTTCGTACTCGGCTATGTCAATGATCCGGCAACACGTATGGCCCTCACATACCCAATGGAGGCGCGGCGCGTTCCGCAACATAATTAAAAGGAGATACCAATGCCATCATTTATCAATAGGCTGCAACACGCCTGGAACGCTTTCATGGGGAGAGACCCGACTAGCCAGCCGATGCAATACAGCGATATCGGGGTGTCTTATGGCTATAGGCCGGATCGACCGAGATTTAGTAGAGGCAACGAACGGACAATCGTAACTGCTGTTTACAACCGATTGGCAGTTGATGCAGCTTCGGTTACGATCGAGCATGTTCGGCTTGATGAAAACGGTCGAATCAAAGAGAGAATCGATTCTAAATTAAATCGATGCTTAACTCTCGAGGCCAACTTGGATCAGTCCGCACGAGAATTCAGACAGGATGTTGCGATGTCGATGTTTGATGAGGGCTGCGTGGCCATTGTTCCGACCGACACGACCGCTAATCCTGCCCGCTCATCGTCGTATGATATTTTGACTATGAGGACCGGAAAGGTTCTGGAGTGGTATCCGCAGCATGTTAAAGTTCGGCTTTACAATGAAAGAACTGGACGCAAAGAAGACATCATTCTTGAGAAACGAAACGTTGCGATTGTTGAAAACCCGTTTTACGCGGTTATGAACGAGCCGAACTCAACGGCAAAACGACTTATTCGAAAACTAAGTCTATTGGATGCAATCGACGAGCATAACGGGTCTGGAAAGTTGGATCTTATCATTCAGCTTCCGTACGACACTCGTTCTCAGGTTAGAAAGCAGCAAGCGGAAACCAGAAGAAATGAAATTGTTGAACAACTTGAAAATTCAAGTTATGGTATCGCGTACGTAGGAGCTACCGAGCATATTACGCAGCTTAACCGATCTGTTGACAACCAGCTCATGAGCCAAATCGAGTATCTGACGAGAATGCTTTATAGCCAGTTGGGAATTACCGAAGAGATCATGAACGGTACGGCATCAGAAGAGGCCATGACTTCGTATAACGCACGAACCATCGAACCGATCCTTTCTGCAATAACGGATTCTATGAAACGAAAGTTTCTTACTCAGACTGCTATCTCTCAGGGGCAGTCTATTTATTTCTTCAAAGATCCGTTCAAGCTTGTTCCGGTTTCTAAAATAGCGGAGATCGCTGATAAGGTTACCCGTAACGAAATTATGTCCAGTAATGAAGTCCGTCAGATTATTGGTATGCTGCCTTCGAATGATCCAAAGGCAGACGAGCTTAGAAATAAGAACCTGAGCGTACCAAAAGACGAATTTCAGAATACAGTAACCACCGAGGAGGAGCAGAGTATTGAAAATCAAATGCGATTTTAGTGGCTGGGCCACTCGGAATAATCTTAAATGCTCTGATGGCAGAACTATTAGGGAGAATGCCTTTGCCGGAAACGACGGGATGACCGTCCCGCTTGTTTGGATGCATCAGCACAACGAACCCGAGAATGTCATCGGACACGCGCTTCTCGAAAACCGTAGAGACGGAGTTTACGCATACGGTTTTCTTAATGACACCGAAAACGGAAGAACCGCCAAAGAGCTTGTGAAGAACGGCGACATCAAAATGCTTAGTATTTGGGCCAACGGTCTTAAGCAGCGTGGCGGGGACGTTCTTCACGGCGTCATCAGAGAAGTGTCGCTTGTCCTTTCAGGAGCAAATCCCGGCGCTTATATCGATTCTGTTATGGCGCACGGAGAAGTTTCCGAGGAGGAAGCCACGATTTATACGGGATACGATTTGGTAATTGGCGAGGCCACCTCTGAAAGCGAGGCCGACCTGGCGCATTCTGAAGAAGATATTTCCGAAAAGGATGATTCGAAAGGAGAAGAAGTTCCTATGCCTAAGGATAAGGAAGAAGTTATCGAGCACGCTGACGAGTCTAATAAGGAGCAGACCGTTCAGGATGTTATTGACAGCATGAGTGATATTCAGAAGAAGGTTATGTACGGCCTTATTGGGATGGCACTTGAAGAAGCTAAGAAAGACGAGGAAGATATGAAGCATAACGTATTTGACGCAACCGACGAGTCCGAAGTTCTGGTTCACGGCATGACGGCCGAAGAGGAGCAGACCATCATTGCGGACGCGAAGAGACACGGCAGCCTGAAGGAGTCGTTCCTGGCTCACGCCGATGAGTATGGTATTGAGAACATTGACTGGCTGTTCCCGGACGCCAAGAACCTGAATGTTCCGCCGGAGTTCGTTAAGCGCGACACCACGTGGGTGACCAAGTTCATGAATGGCACTCACCACACTCCGTTCAGCCGTGTTAAGAGCATGTTTGCCAACATCACCGCTGACGAGGCTCGTGCAAAGGGTTACATCAAGGGTAAGTATAAGAAGGAAGAGGTCTTCACCCTGCTGAGAAGAACGACCGATCCTCAGACCATTTACAAGAAGCAGAAGCTGCATCGTGATGACGTCCTTGACATCACCGACTTCGATGTTGTCGCGTGGCTGAAGGGCGAGATGCGCGGCATGCTGGACGAGGAGATTGCTCGCGCTGCTCTGATTGGTGATGGTAGATCGCCCGCCGATGAGGATAAGATCTCCGAGGATCACATCCGCCCGATCGCTACCGACGATGACTTCTATGCCATTAAGATGGCGGTCCATACAAATTCGGAAAACCCGTTTGAGACTTTCATTCACCAGGCGATCCGCGCGAGAATTGATTACAAGGGCAGCGGAACCCCCACTCTTTGGACGACCGAGGAGATGCTTACTGAGATGCTTCTCCTCACCGACAAAATGGGTAGAGACCTTTACGAGTCGGAAGCAAAGCTGGCCACGAAGCTGCGCGTTAAGGAGATCGTCCCTGTTGAAGTGATGGAAGGCGCGACGATTTCCGTTAATGTAGATGGCACTGCTACGACTGTTCCAGTCCTTGGAATCATCGTTAACCCTGTCGACTATAACTTTGGTGCAGATAAGGGCGGCGCGGTTAACATGTTCGACGACTTCGACATTGACTACAACCAGCAGAAGTACCTTATTGAGACTCGTTGCTCCGGCGCTCTGGTCAAGCCGTATTCGGCAATTGTTCTGTATGGAATCGAATAAACAGCGGAGGTGATTGACTATGCCAGCGGAAGATACAAAACCCTATTCGCATATTAAGAAGGTGTACGAAGACGCCGACTATAAGCATGTTCGAAGAGTTGTAGTATACGGGAAGGCGGCAACGGAGGAAGGACAGCCGGATTTGCTGTACGCGGATCCGGAGTTTACTAAGATCCTCTATCCGGAAGAGGTCCTCGAAGCATATTTAAATGGAACCCTCCTAGTCTACGAATCCGCAGACGGCACGGAGTCGTCGGACATAGCATGGGCTCGGCCTTATTTTATGTTTACAAGAAACGGCGAGACGGCGTACAAAGCAGGCAGCGATCTCAATTTTGTCGTAGCGAAGAGCTAAGGAGGACTTTATGAAGAAAATTTATGAACATGCGGATCAGCAGCATGTCGGCATGATGATCGTTTATGGGAACACGAACGACCACAAGCTCTACGCAAATCCCGAACACACCGAGTATCTTGATCCAGAAGAGGCGTTCGAGGCAACGATTAAAGGGTCTCTCACGGTCGCCGAGAAAACCGGCCAGGACGATTCTTGGGTTTTTACGCGTGTAACTAGTTATTCTTATGAAACGGGCAAAAAAGATCCTAAGGATTGCTTCTACTACACCAATAGCACTAGCTGGACAATCGCCGTTCCGCCGGTCGAAGAGGGCGATTCTGGCGGTTCTCCTAAGTAATAACCCTCTGGAGGAAAATTCAAAATGGCGAAATTTTGCGGAGAAGTGGGCTTCATCGAAGACGTAGAGAATCCTCCCGGAAGCGGTATATGGAAGCATGAAGTTTCTGAGGTCCGGTATAAAGGGGACATTCAGCGAAATACCAAGCGAAATGAAACTGGAACCGGGGCAAACGACAACATCACGATCAACAATCAGATCTCGATCTTGTCTGATCCCTACGGACTTAACCACTTCTTCGCGATTCGCTACGTAAGATGGATGAATGCGGTGTGGAATGTGACCTCCGTCGAGGTCGCCTATCCCAGATTGATCCTAACACTAGGAGGTTTATACAATGGCGAGACAGCGCGAACTTCAAGCAGAACTTGAGGCGATCCTCGGTTCTCGTAATGTATATTTTCAGCCTCCTGCGACTATTAAGATGAACTACCCGTGTTTTAAGTATAACAGGGCAAGGGTTGAAGCTGACAGAGCAGACAATCTTCCATATGTCATGCACGAACGTTATATGGTAACGTTCATAAGTCGCGATCCGGATGACAATCTAAGAATGGTGAGAACTCTGATGGAGCATTTTCCTAAGTGCTCCCACGATCGTTTCTACACCGCGGACAATCTGTCACATGATGTGTTCGATTTGTATTATTAAGTTTTTTCTTTTGAAAGGAAACATGAATTATGGCAAAACTTGTATGGGATAAAGTAGGTGAGCGTTTTTACGAGACCGGCGTTGACCACGGCGTTCTCTATCCGCTTAACTCGACTACCAATGCCTACGACACTGGCGTTGTTTGGAACGGTCTGTCGTCGGTCAATGAGTCTCCGTCTGGCGCCGAGGCGACTGCTGTTTACGCCGACAACATTAAGTATCTGAACCTGTATTCGGCCGAGGAGTTCGGAGCCACGATTGAGTGCTACACCTACCCCGACGAATTCAAGGAGATGAACGGCGAGGCAACGCTTGCCACGGGTGTCACAATTGGTCAGCAGTCGAGAGGCACGTTCGGTCTGTCTTATAGAACCAAGATCGGCAACGATGTTAACGACGACCTTGGTTATAAGATCCATCTCATTTACGGCGCGAAGGCGAGCCCTTCCGAGAAGCAGTATGGTACGGTCAATGATTCGCCCGAGGCGATGACGATGTCGTATGAGCTTACGACCACGCCTGTTCCGGTTGCTGGTTTTAAGCCTACCGCGACTCTGGTTATCGATTCCACGAAGACCACTCCTGAGAAACTTGCCGCTATCGAAGCGATCCTTTATGGCACCGATGGCACCGATCCGACGCCCGGAACGACCGCTCGCCTACCGCTTCCTGAAGAAATCATGACGCTTATGGCTTAATCTGGACAGGCGTCCAATTATATTTAACGAGCCGCCTATCGAATCGTAACGGTTCCTTAGGCGGCTTTTTGCATGAAAGGAGAACACTATGCGAAAAGAAACCATTACTTACGAAGACTATAACGGTGTTAAGAGAACCGAGGATTTTTACTTCGGTTTCAACAAGGCCGAGCTTATGGAGATGGAACTTAGCTCTCCTGGTGGCGGAATGAAGGAAAAGCTCCAGCGGATTGTCAATTCTCCGGATCCAGATAAGATCTCCGCGACGTTTAAAGATATTCTTCTTGCTGCGTACGGCGAGAAGAGCGAGGACGGAAAGCGCTTTATTAAGAGCCCTGAGCTTTCCAAGGCTTTCTCCGAAACCATGGCATATTCTGATCTGTGGATGAAGCTTGCTACCGAAGAGGGTTTTGCTATCGATTTTATTAAGGGGATCATGCCTAAGGATCTGGCTCTTGAGATCGACAAGCGTACCGACAACATTGCCGCGCTTCCCAACGCTGAATAATAATCGCCATGCTTAAAATAGTTGTGCCTCCCGCGGACGGATGGGACGAAGAGAAAGAAGAGTTTGTTAGTTTTTCTGGAAAAACATTGATGCTGGAACATTCGCTTGTGTCGGTGGCGAAATGGGAAGCTAAATGGCATAAACCGTTCCTTGACGAAGCCGAAAAAAGCAATTCAGAGCTAACCGATTATGTTCGATGCATGACGCTTACGCAAAATGTTGATCCGGATGTATATTCTTTTCTTACTGAAGAAAATTTTAAGCAGATAGACGATTATATTAATGATTCCATGACCGCTACGTGGTTCAACGAGACAAAAGAGCAAAAGAGTTCGAAACGATCTACGGAAAAAGTCACTTCCGAACTAGTGTATTATTGGATGATTGCGTTCAACATCCCGATGGAATGCCAAAAATGGCATTTTAACCGTTTGATGACTTTGATTCGTATTTGTGAAATCAAGAACGAAGAGCAGTATGGAAAGCATACGAAGACGCCAAAAAGTTCTTTGGTCAGCAGATACGCGTCTCTTAACGCGGCTAGAAGAAAGGCGTGGAACACGAAAGGGTAGTTATGATTGGCTGGGAAACAAAAGGGGATTTTAAGAATAGCAAAAGATATTTGAACAAATTGCTGTCGGCCCTTCGCATAAATGTTTTGGAGTCATACGGCAGGAAGGGCGTAGAGGCTCTTTCCAAAGCTACCCCGGTCGATACCGGTCTTACAGCCGCTTCTTGGGAATACAAGATCGAGCGTACTCAAAACTCTGCAAAAATTATGTTCTATAACACGAACACGAATAACGGCGTTCCCATTGCCATTTTATTGCAATATGGGCACGCTACCGGAAATGGCGGATGGGTCGAGGGTCGAGATTATATTAATCCCGCACTTCGGCCCATTTTTGATTCTCTTGCCAACGATGCCTGGAGGGATATTACGAATTTATGAGCAGAACAATCGATGAAAGAACTGTGTCAATGCGGTTTGACCATGACAAGTTCGAAAAAGGCGTATCGTCAGTCATGTCTGCTCTTGATAAGTTAAAGAGCAAATTAAATTTTTCATCGCACAATTTTGATGCTCTTACAAGAGCGGCCAATAACGTCAGTTTTGACGGAATTACGCGAGGAACTGACAGGGTCCAGGCTAGTTTTTCGGCATTGCAGGTCGTCGCGTACACTGTATTAAGCAACATTACAACAAAAGTACAGGAAACCGCAACGTCCATGATACGGGCGTTTACGATCGATCCGATACTCACAGGTTTTCAGGAATACGAGACCCAGATCAATGCGGTTCAGACCATTCTGTCTAATACCGCCGATCAGGGAACGACACTTGCCGAAGTAACGCAGGCGTTAGATGTTCTGAATACGTACGCCGATAAGACCATTTATAATTTTACGGAAATGACCCGTAATATTGGTACGTTCACGGCTGCCGGCGTTGGCCTGTGGGATTCGGTCGAAGCGATTCAGGGTATTGCGAACCTTGCCGCAGTTTCTGGTTCAACGTCACAGCAGGCGTCAACCGCCATGTATCAGCTTTCCCAGGCGCTTTCGCAGGGATACGTGATGCTTATGGACTGGCGTTCTGTTGTTAACGCCGGCATGGGCGGTGCATATTTTAGAAATGCGCTGCAGGAAACTGCCGATCAGATGCTCCGGTTTGACGCAGCATATCAGCAGTATTGGAATGATGCTAATTTGTCTCGGCAGGCGAGCTCGGTTCAAGGGCTTCTTGATAGTGTTGGCGGTTTCAGAAATTCGCTTGAGACAAAATGGATCAACGACGAAGTTCTTCTGACGACTTTACGAAATCTTACCGAAACAGGCGCGAACGAATATTTGGCTGAGCACACAAGACTCGTTGAGCAAGATCGTCAGTATTTGGGCGATGAGATCGCCGCCATGAGAGAGACCGCCAAAGGTTCTCGAGATCTTGAGATGGCGTATCACGATCTTGCCGAAGAGCTTGCAGCAACTTCGGATCTTTCGGAAGAAGAGATATTTCATCTTTTAAGCAATTCTACCAGAGCTGAAGAAGCGGCAACGCTGGTTAAAACCGTGACCCAGCTGTTCGACACTTTGAAGGAAGCAACCCAGTCTGGTTGGACGCAGTCGTGGGAGTATATTATTGGTGACTTTGAAGAAGCTCGAGAGTTGCTGACCGGCGTTTCCGATGCTATTGGCGGAATTATTAGCGCGGTTTCTAACCGAAGAAACACTTTCCTTGGCGAACTTCTTCAGGGGAACTGGAAAAAGCTTAGAACGTTATTTTCCGACACTGGTATCAGCGTAAACGATCTGCAAGATAATCTCGAATCTTTATCTACATCTGCCGGAATTAATTTGGAAAATTTCGAGTCCTTCGAAGATAGTTTGTCCGAGAACTGGGTAACGTCTTCGGTGTTAAATCGGGCGTTGGCCGATACTATTAACGGTATGGCGGAGGCCAACGGCGCTACTTTGGAGTTTTCTGGAAACGTTGGCGATTTAACGAAAGAGCAGCTTATTTCTGCCGGTTTGACGTCCGAAGGCGCCGAAGCGTTTATGGCGTTGGCTGATCAGGTGTACAATGCCGACTCCAGGATTGGAGGGCTACTGTCTGATCTTGGGCGAGTTGGCGGAAGAGCGATCATTATTGAAACTCTTAGAAACACTTTTGGCAGCTTTCTTAAGATTCTTCGGGCGATTGGCGATGCTTGGAATTATATTTTCCCTCCGGAAAATGTTGAAGATGCTGAATCTTTCCTCACGGTAATAAGAGACCTTTCGAGGCTCTTGGTTCCTACCGACGATCAGCTTAAAAAGATTAGACAAACGTTCGCTGGCCTATTTGCCATTCTTGATATTATTTGGACGACTATCAAGACTATTGTTGGCGGCATATTTAGAGTTGGTTCAAGACTTTTAACAACCGTTCTCGGCCCGATCTTCGACAGCACGGAAGACGGCTTACTTGGAATTACGGCAAGAGTTGGCGAAGCGCTTGTTGCGTTCCGAGACTGGCTTAAGGAAAACGATAGACTTGGTCGAGGTATTCGTGCAGTTTGGCATGTTATTAAAGCGATCTTCCAAGGGATATTTTACGTTCTTAAGTCGATTTGGCAGTCCGAGCCGGTTCAGTGGTTTGTCAGCCATCTTCGATCTGCGGCTTTAAATTTCTTTACAAGCCTTGCCGATAAGCTTCGTATTCTTAGAGACCAGGGACTTCGTCCGTTTCTTGACTCGATCGGCGGAATTCAGAATCTCAATATTTCTAATTTGAGGGATTTCTTCGCGGTCTTTGGGAACTGGGCCAGGGATAATATTTTTGACGGCATTAGAAGGCGTTTCCAAACGATTATCGATTATTTGCGTAATTTCTGGCAGAATCTCAGATCCGGTACATCTGATGCTTCGAACTCGTTAGAGGTGTTTAAGGCCGGATTTGCCAGATTTATTGATTTTATTAAGGAGCATTCGTCTCAGATCATTGCTGGTGCTTTTCTGGCAAGCTTGTTGCTGTTCCTGTATGGGATTGGAAAAGCGATCAAAACTGTTACTAATATATTTGCAGCGGTAGGCAATGTTATTAAGAATTTAGCAGTAGTTCTGGATGGTGTATTCAGATATTTAAAAGCGGCAGCATTTGAGAAAAGAGCTACCGGAATTTTAAAACTGGCAATCGCTGTAGGAATTGTTGTAGCGTCCATAGTGGTGCTTTCTAAGCTTGATCTTACCGGAGAAGCTTTGAAGGGCGTCATTGCCGTTGGTGCTATATTTGCTGGGCTCATTGTTGTTATGGGCTTACTTAGCAAATTCGACAGTCAAACGCAGGCGACACTTGGCAAAAACGGAGCGTCGTTTTCATCAAAGAATGGACCTGCGGGAAAAATCCTTATGCTTTCTGCATCGATCGTATTGATCGCCGTTGCGCTTAGCAGAGTTTCGAGAATCCGTTGGTACAAGCTTGTCAAAAGCGTTTTGGCTATAGGCGTTGTGCTTGCCATGATGACTGGTTTGGCGCTTCTTATTGGCAAATTTGGAAAGGGCAATGGCTCAACAATGCTCGGAGGAGCAAAAGCCATTAGGGATCTTTCTTTGTCTTTGGGCGTGCTTGCTTTGTCGTTGACTCTTGTTGCTCGTTTGCCATTTCCAAAAGTGATCGGGGCTGCCGTGCTCCTTGTGACAATCATTGGCGTTCTTGCGGCAATAAACAAGAATCTTTTGGTTCTGGAGGAAGGTCAGACACAAGCCAAGAATCCGTTGCTTAAAATGGCAGCGAGCATGCTAGTCATCGCTTTCGCATTGAAGGTCATGAGCACCATCAAAGCTCCGCAGATGGTTAAAGTTATATTTGCGCTTGCGGCGATTGTTACGGCAATGATGTTCTTAATAGCTGTGTCGGCAAACGCCGGAGAGCATGCGGATAAAGCCGGGCGTTCGATATTCTTGATGGCGAGCGCGATTCTTATTTTGAGTTTTGCGATCAAAACTCTTTCCAAGATACCCACCGATAGTTTGGCAACGCCAATCGCGGTTATTGGGGTATTCTTTGTCGTTTTTGTCGCGATAACACATATGGTGAATACGCTTGGCCCCGGCGCCGCTAGAACAGGTTTAATGCTTGTTGGGATGTCTGCGGCAATTGCGATTCTTGTTGGAGCCATATATTTATTGTCGTTGCTTAACGGCATAAGCTTGGTTCAGCCGTTGGCTGTAATTTCAACGTTGATGGTTGCGATGGGCCTTGCAATTGGCTTGTCACACGTAAACGGACGCGCCGGAATAGCTTCTCTGATTGCGTTTTCAGTTTGTATAAGTCTGCTGGTCGGAATGGTTGTCGCGTTGACGTTCCTTGACTCCGATAAGGTTCTCGTTGCGGCGACTACGCTCGGTATTATATTGCTTTCGTTTGTTGCTTTTGCTGACGCTATATCTAAGATGTCTACCAAAAAGGCGGACCTTTTGAACATGGCAGTTAGTTTGGGCATCATGCTTGGAATCGTTGTCGCGCTTGGTTTCTTTGTTGTTCTAATTTCTCGAATGACGAACCCCGAAGCGGCGATGCCGGCGGCACTTGCTTTGTCCGCGTTGCTTATTGCGTTTAGTATTGCAATGCAGATTTTGGCGAAAGGCTCCACGTTCAATCCGGCAACTATGGGAACGATGGCGATTTCTTTAGCCATTATGCTCGGTATAACCGTCCTGTTGTCGTTGTTCATATGGGGGCTTACCGAAATCAATCATCCTGACCGGGCGCTAAACGTGGCTCTTGCCCTGTCTTCAGTTCTAATGGCGTTTACCGGCTGCTTTGCGGTGTTGTCGCTTGTTGGCGTTCTTGCCCCTGCGGCATTGGCAGCAACGTTGGTGATGCTGGCATTTGTCGGGATATTTGGCGGGCTTGCTTTGGCCATCGGAAAGAACTTCAATCCGGAAAAAGAAGCGCAGGTGCTCCGAGGCCTTGAGGTTATGAGCGCCATTGGCCACGGTATTGGCGAATTTATCGGAAGCACGATTGGCGGCATTGCTGAAGGAGTTTCCAATTCCCTTCCGGCCATTGGTGAAAATGTTGCCGCGTTTGCGCTTGCCATTGAGCCTTTCATTCAAACGATGTCGCAAGTAGACGATGGCGTTGTGAGAGGAGTTCGTACCATTTCTGAGGCCGTCTTGGTCTTGACTGGTTCGGAGTTTATCAATGCTATTTCTGGATTTTTCTTCGGTTCTGACATGGGCGATTTCGCGTCGCAGTTCATGCTTATGGGGGCTGCCATATCCGGATTCGCTTTGCAGGTCGGCACGGTCCAGGATTGGGACTCTGTTTCTAACGCGGCAAGAAACGTTAAAACGCTTGCCGAAGCTCTTGCAGCTGCTCCCACGACAGGAGGCCTTCTCGATGCGTTCACCGGCCGTTTTGATATTTCGAATTTCGAGACGGGCATGAATAGCCTTGGAATCGGTATTACGAAGTATTCAAAGAGCGTTTCTCAGGTTTCCGATTGGAATGCGACGACGGTTTCGTCCAGGGCGCTTTCTGTTATTTGTAAGGCGCTACACGACTGTCCTACGGAAGGTGGCTTGCTGCAGGGCATACTTGGCCAGGCAAACTATGCATCTTTGTCGGCCGGCATGGTAGCGATTGCTACGGCTCTCGTTAACTATCATCTGGCAGTTTCGAAGATTTCGGATTGGTCTTCAACGACGGCGTCTACTGAGGCTTTGTCGCAGGTGTTCTCAGCTCTTGAAGACGCTCCTAACTCCGGAGGTCTTCTTGGTGGAATCCTTGGCGATCAGGATTATTCCACGCTGGCGGTCAACCTTGGCGAAATCGCAAAAGGTCTTGTCGCATATTCGAGTGCCATAGCTGAGTCTCCTCAGAATTGGGGGGATGTTGAAACATCTTCCGCGGCGCTTTCGGCGTTGTTCAATGCGTTGGAGGACGCGCCGAATTCGGGAGGCCTTCTCGAACGGATATTTGGCGATCAGGACTATTCGAATCTTGCGACAAACCTGGAGGAGATGGGCAACGGTCTTGTTGCTTACGCAAATGTCATCGATGGCGTAGACGTTTCGACAGTTCGTTCCAGTGCTACAGCCATCGAGTCGCTTGTTGACTCGGCGGTAACTCTTGCCAATTTCAATACTGCGGCAGCAACGTTGGAGGCATTCGGAACGAGACTTGCCAATTTCGGTTCGAGTCTTAGCGACTTCTATAATAATATGGGACCGATCGATCCGGCTCGTCTTCAGTCGCTTGCGACGGCAATTACCGAGTTTATTGGTACCATTCAGACGGTTGAAGGAGCAGACACTTCCGGTGTTGAGAATATTTCAAGCTCCTTGACGAGCGGCATTGACCAGATTTCCGACGCGGTTGATGAAGAATCAGAAGAAACGCAGAGTGCGTTTTCCAGGCTTATCTCTGGAGCATCGTCGTGGTTCGGATCTCCAGAATCGTCTGTTCTTTCAGGAAACGTGGAATCCTTCGCTTCCGGATTGGGTAATATCGTTCCAGAAAACATTGGCTCTGCTTTAAACGGCGGGACCGGTGGCGTAGAGGGCGCATTTGACGGAATGCTTGGCGGTTCGATTTTGGATCCTCAGCATCAGGCAGAAGCTCGAAATTCTGGACAGGCAATCGGTAACGAAACGGCCAATGGAATTATTAACGGGATTCAAAACGCGCTTCCAAGAGTTCGTAATGGGGCTCACACACTCGCAACGACCGTCGCCAATGCGGTAAGCGATAGACGTGGACTTGACATTCATTCCCCGTCGAGGGTTATGTACCGAATTGGTAATTACAGCATTCTTGGTTTCATTAATGCATTCAAGGACGGACTCGGGATTACTGAAAGAACCGGCCGCGACGTCGCCAATTCGGCGATTGATGGCTTCCAGTCGTCGCTTAGTCGCATAAAAATGATGGCCGACATTATCGACAGTGGGTTTGATCTTACGCCTGTAATTTCTCCGGTTGTTGATTTGTCGAATGTTAAACGAGGAGCGGATGCGATCAACGCGATGATGTCCACTTCCAGAGCTTACAGTGTTGCTGGAGGGTTCGGAAGTAACGGAATTCAAAATGGGCAGTCAAATCGCACTACGACCAACGTGTTTAACATTACAAACAATGTTGACGGATCCGAGAATCCTGAGGCATGGGCGCTTAGCTTCGCAAAGGGGCTTCAGAGAAAAATTAGGATGGGAGGTTAATTTAATGGCTACGACAAAAGCGCCGTCTGGTCTGTCGATTGAAAGAAACAATAATTCTTTCACGTTTAATTGGAAAATTTCCGATAACGATTACAACGATGGCCAGGAGTTTAATTATTACTTCCATCCGGAAGATAACAATAAATGGGGAAAGTCGGGGGTTGACTCGCGGGACACTAGCAAGTCAATCTCCTTCAACCCATCCAGTTATTTTCCTAATACTAAGCTGTTCATGCAATACGTGAAGTTTCGTGTGCGCGGCAATCGTACGTCCTATACACAAGATAACGCGACGATTAATCCAGGGTGGAGCGGATGGACCGAAAAGAAGTTGGATATTTCTGTTCCAAACAAACCCCGGGATGTACAATTCACCCTGGATTCCGAACTTGTGAATGTCGGTTCGTTTTCTTGGAAGGTCGATGACGATACGTCAAGTCCAAAGATATTTACGCGTGTTCAGTGGCAGTCGGCCCTTGTCGAGGGAATTGGCGAACCCCAGTGGAGTTCAAGAGATCTTGAATTCCGTAGCGGTTCGTCATACGATGCAGAAGGATCCCAGGAATTTACCGAAACTAAAACGCCTTCTGTAAGTAAAACTTACACCAGATGGTTCCGAATCAGATCTCAGGGCCCTCGGGGAAGCTCCGAATGGACCGTGTCGAAACATATTTGGGCTATTCCATATACGCCCATCTATACCGGCGGATCCGCTACGACCGATTCCATTCGCTCCATGACGAACATTACTGCCATATTCAATGTAAGCTCGATCGATGGCTCAAAGCCTGTTGACAGCGTTGCTGTTCAGTATTCGTTTATTACGCCTGCAGCCAATTTGGCCTTTCCTCAAAACGGGTCTTGGTCCGACGGCGTGATCATTCGAGATCGGCCAGAACGACGACAGACGGTTCAGTTCAATGTAGACAGCGTTATTCAGCCGGATCAGTGTCTTTATATTCGAATCAACAGTACATACGATCGACATACGACGTACGGAAATCCCATTCTTTTGCAGAAGGGAACTCTTTTGGCTCCGACGATCAACAGCATCGTCCCGAACACTGAAACCCGGGTTGCCGAGATCAGAGCGACTAATAACTCGCAGGTTCCGGATTCGTTTATGGTCGTATATTATACGGACAGCCTTAATCGAGCCAGAGCCATCGGCATTATTCCGGCCGGACAGACGACGCTTTTATCTCTGCCGTTTCCGTATGAGCCGGAAGCCACTGGAGAATATTTTTCAATCCGAACGGTTCAGGGAAGTTATTCGGTTGAAAGAAGTGTTGGCTCTGTGAAGTATTACGCCATTAGAAGCAACATGCAAAGCTCCGTTACAACTCAGGGAGGAGCTGTGCCAAAGGTTCCTACGCTGACTGTCGAAAATTCGGCTGTTGATAACGTCGCGCGTATTTCCTGGAATTGGAGTTGGAACCTGGCTGAAGGGATTACAATCAGCTGGGCCGAAAACGACTATGCATGGGAGTCCACGAGTTCTCCAGAATCGCACGATGTTGTACGAACCGCGTCGCCCGTCTTGTATGTTGACGGCCTCGATACTGAAAAGACTTATTACTTCAGAGCGAGGTTTTATAACGAGGAACTGAACTCTGTCGGAGAGTGGAGCGATCCTATTGCGTTTGTTCCTTCTTCGGCGCCGCTTGCTCCAAACCTCAGTCTTTCGAACAGCGTCATATTTGCGTTTGGCGATGTTGAGGCTAGTTGGACGTACGAATCTCAGGATGACATCCAGCAAGATGCCTTTGAATTGGCGCTTGTTACTGTCGACTCTGATGGAAGGCCCAACACGATAACGCACTATACTTCTGGCGGAGTGGCTAATCATTATACGATTTCTCAGCGTTCGATTGCCGCCTACTACTGGCCGTTCGATCCTGGTACTACGGTTAACTTCGCGGTTAGAATGCGCTCGGCAAATAGATGGAGTGATTGGAGCAACGTTGTTTCTCTGACGTACGTTTATCCGCTTAGTGCAGCCATCTTTAACGACTCCATGGTGCCGGTTTCAGTCGACGACAAGGTGTTCTATGAGCTGTCTAGTATGCCGTATAACATTACTGTTGTTGGAGCAGGAGAGGGCGGCGTCACGTCTATGTATATTTTAAGAGACACTGACTATCATGTCGATCGTCCTGATGGAAAAGATTACGACGGTTATGCCGGAGAGCTTATTGCCTATAAAACGCAGGTTGGAGAAGCCGAGATGACATTCGAGCTTTCCGATCTGTATGGCAAACTTGATGACGGGGCTTCTTATACACTTCGTGTTGTTGTCAGCGACGAATATGGGCAGTCCGATACCATAACTCGACCTTTTACCGTTAGATGGTCGCATCAGCCTGAAGTGCCAGAAGCGATCGTCGAAACCTACACGACTTCCATGGTGTCGACCATCAAGGTTTCAACGCCTACGGACTACGAAACTGGAGACACGTTCGATGTGTACAGATTGTCGTCAGATCCCCCCGAATTAATAATTCAAAATGGGGAGTACGAAACTGAGTATGTTGATCCGTATCCGGCATTTAACAATGGTTCTGGTTATCGTGTTGTCAATAAGACGGCGTCTGGCGATTATATTACTGCGGACAATACCTTCGCTTGGGCTGACGTGATGTTCCCGTTCATCGAATATTACAGATTGGTCGTTAACTTCGGTCCGGAACGAGCGATTTTCCCGTATAACCTGACGTTCGATAACACCTGGACAAAGGATTTCAAACGGACGGAGTATCTTGGAGGATCGGTTGTCGGTGATTGGAACCCGCAAGTGACAAAAGATATTTCGGTATCAACTGTGCTGATCCCTGACATGGACGAGGACACTATTGCGCTTGCAAGACGTTTGGCCGCATATCCTGGGGTCTGCCATGTAAGAACTCCTCAGGGGAATAGCTTCTCCGCAGACGTTCAGCTTACAGAAAGCATTACGTATGACGGCTTACTTTATGACTATACTCTCGAGATCAAGAAAGTTGACGGAGAGAGTCTTGATGGAGTAACACTTGAAGATTGGGAACGCGACCACGGCCCGCTTGTATAAGAAAGGAGAAAATAGTTGAACTGGAGTAAAGGCTTCTCGGCTCGGTATCGTCTTACAAAAGTCGACCCGATGACCTGGGGCGACATTGAAAAATTAGACTTTACCAGCGGAAGCATCACCAGATCTGCTGACGGTCTTATGCAAGGCGCCGATTTGGAAGTGACCCAATTATTGAGCGGTTACGAATCATGGATACGAGTATATTTGGACGCGAGACAGGAAGGAGAGAGCGATCAGACGGTTGCCCTTTTTACCGGCCTCGCGTCCATCTCTTCTCGAAACATTGACGGACTTAGAAACACTTACCCTCTCGACTGCTACTCGGTTTTAAAGCCTGTGAGCGACGTGCTTCTTGACAGAGGCTGGTACGCTCCAAAAGGCGGAGTTGTGTCGGATATCGTGAGTGACCTTCTCTCGGTTACGCCTGCGCCAGTCGAGAGTGCGGAAGGATCGCCGGCTTTGTCGTCTTACGTTATAGCGGAAGAAGGCGAAACCCGGCTTAGCATGGCGCAGTATTTATTAAGTTTGATTGATTGGGAAATGCGCGTTACGGGGGATGGGCGAATTATTATTGCTCCGACTCCGAATTATATTTCCGCCAGGTTCAATAGCCTTGACAATGATATTGTTGGGCTTACTGGAACCGATACTATGGACTGGTTTGACTGCCCTAATGTTATTCGGGTGGTTTCTGGCGACACCAGCCTTACGATTAAAGATGACGACGAAAACAGCATGCTCTCCACAGTTTCGCGAGGACGTGAGATTTGGATGGAAGAGACTGTTAACTCGATAAACGACAATGAAACTTTGGAACAGTACGCCAGACGAAGATTAGCCGAAGAGCAACAGATTATTCGAAGCTTTAGCTACACGAGAAGGTATTTTCCTGAAATTTTCCCGGGGGATTTAGTTGATATTACTTATCCACAGGCCGACTTCAACGGGGTTTTCAAGGTGACCGATCAGACGCTAACGCTTGGATATTCTATTGAGGTTAGTGAAAGCGGGGTGCTCGTTGGATGAGTAATTTGTCAGACACAATTATTGATTATATTAATAAAATTGTAAAAATGAACGGAAGCAAAAGCTACGACGTTACCGGAAAAGTTGTGAGAACTGAAGACGACATGGCTTTTGTTCAGTTTGAAAACAGCGTGGTCGAAACCCCGGTTGAGATGACCATTTCCGTCAAACCTGGAGATAGTGTTAAGGTTAGAGTATCCGACAGGAAAGCATGGATAATTGGTAACAGCACGGTTCCTCCAACTGGAGATGCGAAAGCGATCGAGGCGGCTACCCAGGCTGGCTTAGCAAAGCTCGAGTCTGCGGCCGCGACGAAAGCTGCAGAAATTGCAGACAGACGTGCCAAAACTGCTTTTGACGAAGCAACGGCAGGCGTTGACCGTAAGATGTCAGCGTACGACGACGCCGTTCAGCAGTTTACAAATCTTATCGCGAACGCATATGGAATGTATAGGTCGAAGATTGAAGATCCAACGAATCCAGGAAGTTATATTTATGCGCTGCACAATGCCGCAAACTATAGCGACAGTACATTCGCTATGATCCTTAATTCTACCGGCCTTTACATGCAGACCAGAGATGCATCAACCGACCCTTGGACCATCACAGCGGCCGCGGCTTCCGACGGATCCGCCCTGGTGAAGTCAATTACCGCAAACTCGGCCATCATTGACGAACTTCTTTCTAACGATGTAACCGTCACTGGCGCTCTGCATTCCGATGATTATATTCCGGCAGCGGCAGGAGCTTCACCGCCATATTCTCAGGCTGGAATGGGAATCGATTTCGGTGAAAAGGAGTTCGAGGCAGAGAACTTCGCGATCGATGCGAACGGGAATATGTATGCAAAGTCGGGGGCAATAGGAGACTGGAAGATTCAGAACAATTACCTTTCCTCTCCAGAGTATAGTTACCAAGATACCGAAGGAAATACGCATAAATGTCGCGTTAGAATAGATACTCCACGGGAGATGGCATACGGGTACGACGAAGAGATTATTTTAGTTGAGCGCTGTGTTATCTCCGATCCGGATGCACCTACCTTATGGTTCCCGGTGTTTTCTGTATTTTCCAACGGAGATATGCAAGCAAGAGACGTCGTCATGGATAGTCTTGAGCTTTCAACAACTCCGTTGCAAATTTCTGAAGGCGGAACCGGCGCAGACAATGTCCTGGACGCTCGATCGAATCTTGGCCTTGACAAATTTCTTCCCGTAACGTTGTTCACTGGAGATACGCAAGGCGACGTTTCGTTAATAGTCACCTCCAATAATTATGATATTCTTGAAATTTACTATTGCGGATACAACGATGCGAATCCTCTCAGCACGAAGATTCTTAATCCTAATGGTAAAACCATTACGTTATCGATTGTGGAACCTGGAGGAGACGCGACAAGTACGAGAATTCGACGCGGCCAATACACCATTGACGGATTGACCATTAGGAATAATGCGACAAACTCTGGTTATGTTATGGTGAAAAATAGCGGTATTACGCATACTCTTGGCACGAACGTTATTCATATTCTTCGCGTAGACGGTTATAAGAAATAAGGGAGGGGCACGATGGAACAAATTACTTTGGGCCAGATCGCCCTTGCCGTAACTTTTATTGTCGGGCTCATTACGGGGCTTTCTTATATTTATTCCAAACTTCGAAAGTGGATCTCAAATGCGTTTAAAGAAGATCTTGAACCCCTAACAACGAAGATCGACCAGCTTGGAAAAAGGGTCGAAAGCGTAGACATGAATGCTTGCAAAAATTACTTGGTCTCATTTTTGTCTGGGGTAGAGAAAGGCGAAACGCCGGATGAGATAGAACTAGAGCGTTTTTGGGAGCAGTATCAGCATTATACAGACAAAGGCGGCAATTCATATATTAAACGCAAGGTCGAAGCGCTAAAAGCTGCCGGAAAGATTTAACAGAATGGTTAGGAGAGCAAAATGATTATTAGAGGTACCACACCAACGATAACAATCACTACGGATACCGATTTAAGCGAAGCCTCCACGATTTATGTAACTTTTTCTCAGGACAACCGCAAGAGGGTTGAAAAGAGTATAAGTGATATCCGGGTTAGCGAAAGCTCCTTGCTTGTTGATTTGACGCAGGAGGACACGCTTTCCCTTGATGCAAAGAAAAAGGTTGAGATTCAGGTAAGAGCGAAGTTAGCAGACGGAAAGGTTTTGGCTTCCAATGTTATGACGACAATAGTAGATCGAGTTTTGAAAGAAGGCGTAATATAATTATTGGCCTTCTTCTTTCGCGAAAGCGGACGAAACGCACTAAGAAGACGAGGTGATTTGATGGCCAAAGCGACTTTTTATAATAATGTCAATGAAGCGGCGATTGTTTCTACTGGCGAAGAATTAACCGCAGATATATCGACTGGCGAAGAGCGTTTTTATGCGTCATTTTCAGAAGAAACCATGCACGCAAATATGCGGACGGATGAAGAGGAGCTTTCGGCAGAATTCGGTATGATCACAATTGTTACGCCACAATCAGATTATAATGCGTTGTTCAACAAGCCCCGCATCAACAGCGTGCCCCTTGTCGGCGACCAGACAGGCGACACACTGGGGCTGGTAGATGAGACCGACGCATTATCGAACGAGGAAATCGAAGCCATTTTGGCGCAGGCAGACAGCTAAGTAATACTCACAGGAGGTAATTTAATGAGTAAGTATCTCGACAAAAACGGACTGCTGTATTTCTGGGGGAAGATCAAAGCGAAGTTCCTCAACAAGGCAGACTACGTGGCGAACAGTGCCTCAGCGGACGGCTACGTCGCCAAGGGTACTGGAAACGCGAATAAGGTCTGGAAGACAGACAGTACCGGTGCGCCTGCCTGGAGGGATGATGCCGACACGAAGTACACCGGCACCTCGCCCATCACGGTGAGTGGAACTGCGATCTCTCATGCGAGCAGCGGCGTGACGGCAGGCAGCAAGGGTGATACGACCGACCAGACGCCTGCATTTGGAGGCACTTTCAAGGTCCCTTCCGGCACAGTCAATGCTACGGGACACTTGACTGCTTTTGGAGAACATAATGTTACGATTCCATCGACTGAGGCGACCGCATCAGCGGCGGGACTTATGAGCGCGGCAGACAAGACGAAGCTGGAGTATCTTTCCGAAGTGGATACGATTCCAATCGATGGAGTCATTCCTGGCAATGTCCATACCGATGATCCGACCCCGGTAATACATTTTGGAACTTGTGCAACCGCGGCGGGTACAGTTGCCAAAACGGTCGATTGCGCCGGCTTTTATCTTGGCGTAGGTTCGTGGATCGCCGTGAAGTTCACGAACACAAACACGGGTGCAGTAGGAAGCCTGACACTAAACGTCAACTCCACCGGCGCGAAAGCCATCAAGTATAGGAACGCGAATCTGCCGTCTTCCGGAACACTGGCAGCGAACAGGATCTATTTCTTTGTGTACGACGGGACGTACTGGCAGATTGTGGGCGATCTCGATACGAACAATACTTACACCCCAGCCTCTGCTGCTCCGAAAATGGACGGCACGGCTGCGGTCGGTACTTCCACAAAGTATGCTCGCGAGGATCACGTCCATCCGTCCGACACGACGAAGGTCGATAAGGTGAGCGGGAAGGGGCTCTCGACGGAAGATTACACCACGGCAGAGAAGACGAAGCTGGCGGGGATCGAAGACGGAGCCGAGGCTAATGAGAATTCCTTTTCAACTCTGCACGTGAAAGTCGGAAGCGCCTACTCTGATATTTCGGCAGATTCTTCCGCAGATACTTTGAATTTGGTTCCCGGAAGCAACGTGTCGTTTACAGCCGCCGATAATACACTGACTATTTCCGCCACCGACACCACCTATACGAACATGCCCCAGTCCGAAGCTACCACCGGAACGGCCGGAACGGGAAGAGTGATCTCGGCCAAGGTCCTTTCCGACACGATCGATAACAAGATCGCTGCCGCTCAGATCGGCGCCTCCATGTTCCAGGGCTCGGTCAATTCCCAGTCCGCGATCAGTGACTCGAGCTACAAGAAAGGCTGGTACTGGCTGGTAGGAACGGCCGGAACGTATGTCGGGCAGACCTGCGAGGTCGGCGACATGATCTACGCCATCGCGGACAAAGGCAGCGCGTACGCAGCGGCAGACTTCACGGTCGTGCAGACGAACCTAGAGATCGAGAGCATCACGAACGCAGAGATCGACACGATCGTGGCATCGTAAGGAGGTGAGCTCATGTTTTTCGTCTTCAGGGGACCGTACCTGGACAAGAAAGGGCTGGCCTATGTGTGGGAGAAGATAAAGAACTATCTGAAGTACCGGAACATCGTCCCTGAACAGTCAAAGACATACACCGGCGTGTTGGGAACCGCAAATAACTGGTCGGGTGCGACCTTCTTTTTCGGGTCGATCCGCCCGACGGGGTGGTATGATCTCTGGAAGATTAAATACAAGATCCATACCTATGTTCCTGGTAAGAACGCGTATGACATGGTCGCGGAGGTGATGATCTCCGGAGAGCAGGGCAATATGCGAGCCTATTCCTCCATGAATACCGTGGCCGCGTATTATCCGGCATATAATCATGAGCTGTACCGCCTGAAATCAGCTGGCTACACGAATGGCTTTGGACACTCTTTGGGCGTTCGCTTTTATTCCGCATATTCACCCACAACTGCGGGGTATGAGCGAACCATCGAAGTGGAGATCCTTGAGACCGAGAACTGTGAGTTCACGTTCTACGACAGCTGCCTTCCGTATGCGAGCATCCCGGGAACCGGAAGCACGAACTATGATAACTATACCGAGATGAACTACGTCACTAACGGCTTGCAGGAGACCAGCGATTCGAATGATGTAAATTATCAGAACAGGATCTATTACAGTTCCACCACAGCGGCTGCACAGATCTATCGATATCAGTTGCTTCTTCGGACCAGAGACGGTCAGGCCGTTCCGGTCAGCTCGGCGAACAACACGTTCACAACAGGCAAGACATACAGTTCCATTCCGTTTGATCCGTTCGGTGAGATCTATTATTGGAATACGACATCTGCGCCGGCCGCTGGCGCAAATCTGGCCAACGCGGCAATGTACAGGCAGATTCTGGCCGATCTGAGATACGCGTTTGATCTGGATGCAACGGATGCGCATAAGCTCACTGCAAGACTGCCAGTGTACCTGACGGCAACTCCTCAGGCAGATGGTACTGCGGTTCTGACGAAACCGACAGGAAGCGTCATCGGACCACTGACCCAGAGCCTTCCTACATCGGAAGACGGGCTGATCTATATCTATCTGGGGCAGGCGTATGAAGATAGTAAGCCCTACCGGCTTGAGCTTACGCTTTCGCATCCGGTGTACTGGTATAAGAATGGGGCAGTGCGGGAGTATAGCCCCTCTGTCAACGGCCACACGGTCAACTCCGATGTTCCGGCAAACGCGAAGTTCACGGACACGACCTACGAAGAGGCCTCGACCACGGCCGCCGGCCTCATGTCCGCCTCGGATAAGTCGAAGCTGAACGACATCGACGACGGTGCTGAAGCGAACCAGAACGCGTACGGGAAAGTCTGGGCTTATAACACCGACGGGAACGTCCTGTATTCGGATACGGCAAATGCCAAGACCGACACGATGGTTCTGCTGGAGGGTACGAATGTCGAGCTGTCATCCGAGGCCATGTATCTCGGCGGCGAATATGTCAACGCGCTGAAGATCTCAGCAAACGATCCCGCCTACGATACGATGACGCAGGCGCAGGCCAACGCCGGAACCAGTACGGATGGAAAGCTGATCTCCCCAAAGGTCCTGAATGATACGATCACCGGCAAGGTAGGAACGAACTTTACGGAGACCAGCGGATCCACGGTATCGGCGGCGAACAACGCCTGGACGAAGGTGCAGAGCGTGACGCTGGCTGCCGGAACGTACCTGGTCAAGTTCGGTGTGTCGTTCGCGAGCAATGCCACCGGCTATCGGTCCATCTGTCTGACTGTCGGATCTGAAACGGCGACTCTGGATCGATATGCTCCGACGCAGAACGCAGTCTCCGGCAGGGCCACGGACATGATGGACACGGAGGTCGTGGTGCTTACTGCGCAGACCACGGTCAATGTGCATGCATTCCATACTGCCGGAACCGCATTGAACACGTACCCGTTCATCAAGACGCTGAAGATCAAGTAGGAGGAAAGAGATGACTAAAACCGATATTATTCGTAAATTGACAAGCCGTAAGTTCTGGCTTGCCGTAGTAGGGTTTGTGACCGCATTACTCGCCGCGTTTGGTGTGGCAGAAAGCACCGCCACTCAGGTGACTGGTTTAATCATGGCGGCGGCTTCGATTGTCAGTTACATCATTGGTGAGGGCCTAGCAGACGCAGGACGCGAATACAATAAATCTCTTGACGAAAGTGAGGATTAAACATGGTGTACAAAATCGGATCTGCCAGGATTGACGAAAATGGCAACATTTGCGGAGGAAAGCCTGGCGACCAGACCGGAAGAGAAGTCGCGATTGAAAATTTCTACATGCATCCTCAGGGTTGGTATTGCTTTAGACCCAAGGACCCTCAGAAAGCAGAACTGATGGCTAAGGAAATGACGGACGCTTGCAATAATCCCAACATCGGTTATGCGCAGTACGGTAACAAGACTAACACCAGCAGAATGGGCGTGGTCTATGCGATCACGAAATACAAGCATATGAAGGACATCGCCGAGCCTACGAACGGAGACTGTGGAACCCTCGTTCGAGCCGATATTATGGCTGCCGGCATGGGTGATCCGGGTGGATTCTCTACGAAGACGGAAGCGTCGGTTCTCTTGAAGACGGGCCAGTTCGAAAAGCCTTTCGCCGTTCGTTCGAACTCTCTGCTGTGCAATGGCGACGTTCTGGTTACGAAGACTAAGGGGCATACAGCAATCGTGGTTCAGGGTGAGCCCAGAATTAAGAAACCCACAAGTACCGAAGCTCCGGCCAGCTCGAAGAAGCTTAATAAGAAGCCTCAGTTTGAGATGGTGTTAACGGGAGATCTGCATGCTCGGACCGGTCCCGGAACTACTTATCCGCTTCTCAAGTCTTACCCTAGCCTTAAGAAGGGCGGTAAGGAACAGATTTGGTTCTGCGACACTACGCACACGAACTACAATGAGAAGGGTGGAGCTTGGCACTACGTCAAGATCATTGGCGACAAGGGTAACAAGTACGGCTTCATGAGCGCTCGTTACCTTAAGAAGAAGGCCAAGTAAAAATTCAAAATGAGCAGTAAAACAGGCGAAACAAACTCAAACTACCTCCGAATTAAGTATTAGAACGTGTTTCGCAAAAAATCCCCGGGGAATGTTTTTCCCTGTTTTTCATCCCCGGGGAGCCTTCCTTATTCCTACATTACTCATACATTATGCATGCAGAAAGCCTTATATTCTAAGAGGTTCGATTAAATATCTTGTAACTGCCAGCGCGGCAAAACTACGAAACTTATTTAGATTTCGTACTCCCGAGTGCTTAGCAGACCCATGTAAACCTATACCATTCCTACACGATTCCTACAGGTCCTTTTATTTTTTCGATTTCCTGGACCAGCCATTCAACAGGCCTTTCGGTGTAAACATTCTCCGTGAGGTCTGTTATTTTATGCCCGACAATTCTCTTGATCGCATATTCATCTACTCCTGCCTTTTTGGCCATAGTGACGAATTGCTTTCGACAATCATGAGGCTTATGCTCGGCATTTAATCCCAAGCGTTCCCTTACTTCTATAAATAGTTTTCTGTAGCCATTGTAAGAGATTGGATAGAGCTTGATCGACTTTATATTTTTGGCATCTTCGACAAAAGGAAGTATGGCGCTATGTATCGGGACCGTTCGATCTCTTCCGGCTTCGGTCTTTAGTCCGGCTATAAAACATCTTCTGTCCATATCTATATTTTCTATTAGTACGTTACACAGTTCTCTCGGACGCAATCCCGTATAGCATTGGACCAAGATCATCCTAACCGACGGATCGTTCGAGTTTTTCCAGAGAAGTTCCATCTCGTCATCAGTAAAGCAGATGTGCGGTTTAGCCTTTTCGGGATTCTTGTACGAGAAATGTCTCGCATAGTTTTTGTCTATAAGTTCGTATTCTACGGCGTAATCCAACATGAGATTAAGGACATTTTTGACGTGTATCTTCATACTGTTTGACGCCTTTGACGCCGATCCGTTTTCCATGCACAATTTTAGAGTCCTTGTTCGAACGGATCTTACTGGCATATCGTACAGGTCGGTAAGATATTTCCATGCCGCGTTATAGCATGTTGCGCTCGATTTGCCGGTTTCTTTTGAGGCTCTCCATCGTTCGTATAGCTCAGAAATTGTCATTTCGTCCAGACTGTATGGGTCTTTGTTATATTCCGCGAGAGCCATATATGCCTCGTTATACGTCTTGTAGTACCCGAGGATCTTGCAAATCGGCCGTCCATTTATATTTGTCCCAACTGTAACCATGGCTCTGAACGGCTTTCTGAGGTTCTGCTGGATCTCGCTTATCTGACCAAAGCCATTCGGCAGTCGCTTTCGTTTAGTTTTTGGGTGATATTTCTTCTGAGTAAACGGGAAACCGCATCTTGGGCAAAAAGCAGCCTTATCTGACACTTCGTTTAGACATTCCGGGCATTGAATTAGCATGATATTCCTCCTTTATGGCTATCGTACGTTAGAAAACCGTATCCGGGATACTGTTTTGGGCTGTAATTATATACCATGCGTTACCATTTTGAGAAGCCAACTGTATACGGCAGGATGTACGGCGAGATCTACGACCCTGGACACCCAATTTATCGATCCTGCACATTATATTTTGAGAATGGACGAGGGCTCGGTGTTGTCCAGCAGCGCTTCGATCCGGTCAAGAAGACTACATATTGGACCGCTATCGACGAGTCTTTGGTTGATATTCTCTATGTCGCGAAAGGGTTTTACGAGTATTTCCTTAGGTGGAGTTCTGAAATTGATTCGGACGGATATTTCCCAGTGGTGACTTTGCGAAAACTAATGTGGGCCCTCCGGATTAAGCCGCTAAAGCGAGAACCTTGGGAAACATATTTTACCAGGCAATTCGTGTAAAAATCAGGGTCTTTAGTGGAAACAAATCCGGGATTGCCAAATCCTCTGAAAAGGGGTGACCTGGGGCAATCTAATAAAAGTCTGTTTTGGGCTTTTATTTTTCGTGAAATTTTCAGCTCCTTTAATGCAAAGAATTTAGGCCATTACGAAAGGAGAACTGTTATGTACGGATATTTTATCAGTATTGTGGGTGTCAAACTCTTATCGTCCACCGAAGATGCGATGGACGCTTACGAGAAGCAATTGAGAACTATGTATGAAAGTCTTGATCTTCCCGTGGCGGTCGAGCGTCTTGACGGCGAAATGCTTAGAGTAAAGAACCTTGACGAAGAATGGGATACCGGACTTTTCATTTTTACGGAGAAAGAGCCTATTGTTAACTAATTAAAACGAGGAGTCTCGGAATTATATTCCGGGGCTCTTTGTTTTTCGTGAAAAATGCAGCTCCTTTAGTGGAACGGAGTTTATCTACGAAAGGAGGTATGTTATGGCAACCGCAGCTGTATTTGTGATATTTATGGGAATTATGAGTTTCATAACTATCGGATTTATTAAGCTTATGGACCTTATACTTACGATCATTGAGAAGATTAAAAACCGTAAGTGAGAGCAGGAGTCTTGGAATTTATATTCTGGGGCTCTTTTTCTTTTTTCGTGAAAAATACAGTCTCTATAGTGGAAAGACACACTTGAAAGGAGACTGTTTATGTATGTTAATTATTGAGTTTATTGTTGTTATGTTTTGGGTATGTTTCATTGTAAAAGAACTAAGGAGGTAAATAACATGGAAAAAGCCATTAAGACCTTAACGGTTATTGGCGTTACGTTTTATGCTTTTGGATCTATTGTTTATGCTATGAACGCCTTATTGGCACGCAAGAAATTGAAGGAATTGACTGAAGACGATGCTGACAGTCTCTTTCCGTAACTCTTTCCGGCGAGGAGTCTTGGAATTTATATTCTGAGGCTCTTCGTTTTTCGTGAAAATTACAGCCTCTATGTTGGAAAGAAACATTATTCGAAAGGAGGCTGCATTATGTTAATTGGTGTAATTATTGGTCTACTTGTTGCGATTATTGTGTTGCTTAGAAAGCAAAAGAAAGGAGATTAAACAATATGATATTTGTATTGGGTATAATTGCCGTTATTATTGCGTTTTTAACAGCATTTTTAATTGCGGCAAGAGGAGTCGTTGCACTTATTAAACTGATTAGAGACAGATAATAAATAGTGTTTCTAATAACCATGGAGGAGTCTTGGGATTTATATCCTGAGGCTCTTCTTTTTTGCGCGAAAGGAGCGATATGAAAGGTTATTGGACCAGTTTCTGTTACATGGGATACGACCCAATACAGCAGTTATATTTAGCGTTTGTTAGTGAAAGCGAATATTACGAATACTATCACGAAATTATTAAGGAGGAAGAGAAATGATGGCCACGGATGTAGATGCTAACAAGATTGTGAAAATACGTTTATACAATCTCAGATGCCACTTGAAATTAACTCAGAAGGATTTTGCCGAAAAGACCGGATTGACGCAAACCACCATTTCGAGCATCGAAGTTGGAGGAAGCGGAGCTAGCACGAAGACTTTGATCGCTATTTCTCGGACAACCGGCGCATCTCTTGATTGGCTTCTCGGACTTACTGGGGAAAATTCAAAACCTCTTTACGTCAATGAAACAGTTCATATTTCCGAACCTAAGGTTAAAAACTGCGGGGAAGATCCTGACATTCGTTACGTCCAGGAGACCTATCCTTATATTTTCCAGAGTCTGGACTATAAGGTTTGGAAGGCTGGACGTAATCTGCAGGACGCCGCGTTGGGAATCAAAGACTCGTTTGCGACGTTTGGCGAAGCATTATTTAACTAATTTATATTTAAGAAAGGAGACAAAATGAAAAAGTCAATGTATGGATCGGTAGACATCGAATATGTGACGTTTTCTAGAGGCAAGTATTCAGGCTTGACGATTAACGTGAAACCAAACACATATTATTATGATGTTTTACCAGAACTGCTGGAAGGATTAAATCCCAAGTACGTGGATGTTGATGTGGTGACAGTTGGATTAAGCACTTCGTGTAATAATTATCTCGTACATATCACCGGGAGCGAAAACACCATTTCTCACGTATATGAGATGATTGTCGCGATGGTGGAAGCAATACATCTTACCTGCGTAAAGGTGCTCGATGCCGTTAATAACGCGTGGAATGTTTATATTCGGTCGCCGAGAACGAGCAGAGAAGAAGCAGCAAAGGAGGATTAACGATGAGACCTATCGACGGAAATGAACTGATCAAGGCTTTGGTTAAATGGAATAGATTTGGCCTGGACGATCATGGAAGGCTGACAGCTTGGACTCACGGCGGCGAAGCGTATGTGAAACTCGAAGACGTTTTGGATACGATCGCCAGAATGCCGGAGGTTGATATTCCTGCGCGTTGGGTCCCAGCGGAAAAGGCGCCGAAGCAAAACGGTAGCTATCTGGTAACTTTTTCTGACGGTTGGGTTGTCTGTGCAGATTTTTCAGACAACCTTCAACAGGTCTTTGAATTCTTTCACGCATTGGAGAAAGAGGAAGTGAGCCCTAGCCCGGGTTGGTATGTTGAATGCGAAGAACCGTATATTCTAACTGACGTGACGCATGCTGTCGTAGCTTGGATGCCGTTGCCGGAACATTATAGAAAGGAGGAAGAGGAATGATATTATTCGCATTATTAATAATGTTCCTGCTGTTTATTGGCCTGATTGTACTCACGTGCTTCTGGCCTTTTATTTTTATTGGAATTGATATTCTGGTCTTCATCCTGATCATCGTGGGGATCGTAAAGCTTATAAGAAGGTAATGCAACGGAGGAGCGGAGATAGGCCCTGAATGGAGAAGCAAAGGAAAGGCGCTTCGCTGAAAAGAGCGGCAACGGAAAAGCATAGATACGTCACGCCCTGCTAAGCAAAGGAATTGAAGAGAAGAGATATGACAGACAGCGACCCGCAATGGAGTGGCGAAGCAACGGAAATGAGAGGAGAGGAAATGCAACTTATGGAAAAGAAATGCAAAGGAATTGAGCAGAGATGAACAGCAATGCAACGGAGAAGTTTTGAGCAGAGATGATCGGCAATGGAATTGAGTTGAAGAGAAATGTGTGGCAAAGGAAAAGCCCAGATTCGAATTGCGATGGAAAAGTAAGGCCTGGAATTGAAAAGCACTAAAACTTAACAATTTATATTTAAGAAAAGGAGAACCATTATGAACACTAACATTATGCGCATCGAACTTATTTTCACCAATGATATTCTTGGAACCGCACCCAGCAATGAGGAAGTATACACGGACTATATCGCAAGCAACGCTCCGGACGCATCTACTCTCGGAGAAGAGATTGCTGCGGTTGGCGTGGATGGGGTTGTCGAGAAGGGTAAGACCATCTTCCCGAAGGACAGCGACGGAACGCCTATTTTCTGGACGTATCAGATTAAGGGGTTCTTCAAATCTGCATGCAAAGCGATGTCCGCAGTTAAGGGTTCTGTTTCGTCTGAACTCACGGCGTATAAGAAGTATATCGACACTTCGATGTTTGTATATTCTGACGTTACTGATAAGGCAAACCGCAAGATCCGGATCAACACAACCGAACCGATCACAGATCTTCAGAGACCGTTGAGAGCGGCAACCATGCAGGGAGAGCGTGTTGCCCTTGCTAATTCCGAATGTATTAAGGCAGGGGCAACTTGTTGGTTTGATATTGTCACGTTTAGCGCTGGTAAAAAGTCCAAGCTCGATGACGAGAAGCAGAAGGACATGATCCGCGAATGGCTCGAGTATGGCCAGTTCAACGGTATCGGTCAGTGGAGAAACGCTGGCTTCGGAAGCTTC
>ODAI013100679.1_pt1 | contig 35465 bp, 39 predicted proteins | sample 1539321 | NCBI WGS metagenome assembly ODAI01 (sample SAMN02144231, study PRJEB22623) | gut metagenome | biome: sheep rumen | host: Ovis aries | place: New Zealand
CTTCGCCAGCCCCTTGACCTACTAATAGTTTGTCAAAAGGCAAATGACTTCTGCAACCAGCTTCTTCGCCAGCCCCTTGACCTACTAATAGTTTACCATATTTTAAAGTTTTTTGCAATATATTCATAAAAAATTCTTACAGATATTACACTAAATATTGGTCTTTAAGGTATTCACACATAGCCTTACAAACCTCACTATTATCATATTTTCGAGATAGAGTAGCTACTACACTACCAACTGTAATACCTGAGTTTACCTTTAACATCGCTGCTATTTGTTGTTCTAAGAATATAGATTTCTGCTTTACAACAGCTTTAGTTTGACTTGAAAATGGAGGTACAGCCCTTGCAAGCTCATCGATATCTTTAAAATGAATTTTACAAGAGTTTGCATATCTCTGAGCCTCTGTCCCTTTTTTACCTATAATTGTGAAGTCTTGGATTTTTGTAACACCTTCACTATCTTTTTCTTCTGGCATATAACCAATTGCATATTGCCCTATTTGTTTTACACTTTCTGGTATAGTTACAGACAATAATCTCAAGCAACCCATGAAAGCTCTGTCACCAATTCTTTCTACACCATTCATTATTGTTAAATCCGATAACCCCTGACAACACATAAAAGCTTCATTATCAATAAATGTAACACTCCCTGGTATTGTGATATGATTTAGAGAATTACACCAAGAAATAGAACGCACACCTATACTTTTTACGCTATTTGGTATAATTAGAGAAGATAAGTCCCCACAATCACAAAATGCATAATCATCTATCCGCGTGATACCTTCATTTAATCTAACAACAGAAAGACCCCTATACCCATAATACTGATATTTTCCTACAGTTTGCATGCTTCCTGGTATATTTATACCTTGTAATAGGTCACCATCTAAATAAACCTTCCCACCTTCATAATAGAAAGGGTTAGACAGTTGGTCGCTATAGACTACATTAAGTAAAACATCTAAATAATCTACATATACTACCCTTGGCAGTCTTGACAACAAAAAAGCACCTTTGCCTATTCTCTGCAGTCCATACCCAAGTTTTATTCTTTCTAAATTTTCAGACTGTTGAAATGCATAAGCACCTATACTTGTTACGCTGTTTGGTATTATGATAGCGCGCATTTTAGCTCTTCTGAATACACTATCATCAATTGCAGTAATACCATTTAATATTTCTACTTCTCTTACATCTCTACTATAAGGGTAGACTATCTCATTGAAACTTCCTTCTAATTTCCCGGTTCCACTTAGGGTTACCTTTTTACAACGGCTATCATAATACCAATTGATAAGGTCTCCAAATCTTCCAGATGTCTGTATATCGTTCATTTCCAATTCCCCCATTTTATATAAAGTTAGTATTTCGTAAAACCAGTATATATATATATAATATTTTTACAAAATGCCATCAAAACATAAATATAAAAACGAAAGCCCACCTCATCGGTGGACTTTCGTAGAGTCTTTACCTTTCTTTGCACGAGATTATAAAACCTTTAGACCCCAAGCGTGCTATCTTTAGGCTCAGGCTGCCACATATTTAATTATACTTAGCAAGAAAAGACAGTAACTCGTTTACCTCAGCGTCAGTGCTTTCAAACTTTAGCAGATACCCAATGAAAGAGCCTCCGAGAGGAAAGATTTTCTCCAAATCTCTATAGCTATGACTATATCTATGCATATATTTAAGAAGCGCCTTATAAAATGACCCACCAAGTATCTCGCACAGCCTAAGAACATATTCTTCCAGCTCATGCATAATGAGCCATTTACGGTCCTTAATGGAGTTTAAGAAATCTGCAATAGACATACCCCTTCCTTCCAGGCCATTCTCCAATTGCATAATACGAATATAAACATCTCGGGTTACATAAAACTGATTCCAGAAAGCTACCGACTCGCCATTTAGAAGAAACCTCCTGAAAACATCTTTAGGGGACATGCCAGTTAATCTTCCAGAATCATATTCGATGAAGATAATACCAAGCACTACAGTTAAGCTGTCAACAGGAAGTTTCTGATAAAGGAACAACATGTCATCCTTACAATGATCATCGCCATTCGCAAAAGAAACGCATGTGTTATAGGCTTCCTGGAGCTTCTGAGCAATAGAGTCTGGAAGCTTGTTCTCATCATACATAGCCAGATAGTTTCCAAGAGTTCCAATGAGTTCTTCAATATCAAACTGACTGTTCTCGTACTCCACAGTAGCATCAGTAGCATCTCTTTTTACAGTATCCATCAGATAGCACCTCCTATATTTCTATCTACATTATACCACATAATTAAGATAAGTGCAATGTATTTATAAAATATTACATAATATATCAGAAGCGCACAGCGATTGTTCTCGCTGTGCGCTTCCTTTTCGTTGATTCAGCAATCAGGCTTACCCATCGTCCAACAGGCTTGCCAGTGCAGAAGCTCTTCCATCTACTTGGAAGTCCGCACGATTGCTGTTATCTTTGCTACATATCAGGCAGGTTACATATTTGTTTTTTAAGTTAGCGTAGCTAATACTTCATATTATTTGCCCCTCCATGGCAACTACAGTTATGATCTATGTTAGTTTTTACATCCGGCTCTCAAGCGCTGAAATCAAGAAAAAGTAGAATATCTACATTTTAGTTTCCTCCGTTTTTTGTCGGTGCTTACTCCATCTTAGAGCGCATGCAGCGCAATGATGGTTCTTCAAAGATCTTACAGAAGCCCGAAACCCAGTCCGAGGCTCTTAGGTTGCACTCTGGAGTGCCAGAACTTCGCTTACCTCCCGCAGGGCGATACCCTTCTGGACTCTTGCCCACATCGTACCCCGTGCCGATCTGGATGGTAGAAGCAAGTCCCAATTCAACATTTAGATCGTTCGCATCATTCATTCCAACTATTAACGAATCATTGGAATCATCCCCTTTAGAACTTAGCCTGATTTAGATTAGCTCTGTCTTTCTTACACTCACTTAGACATCCACGCTTCAGGCTAACAGAAGTGGCGCACCCTTTTCACGATCCAGCCGAAAAGCTCGGCGCCTTTTGTTTACGTGTATATTGTAACACATTTCAAACTCGATTGCAAGTACGTCTAAAAAGTTTTTTCACAAAATGTAAAAGATCTTACTACTTTTTATAAGAGTTCCAATACATTCGTAGAATTATCTATTGTTTATCTCTTAACAGCCAGTTTTTATACAAAAGATACTTCTCACTCCAAGTTTTACCATACCCACCTGTTCTTTGCTCTTTCGCGGTAGCAAGATAGTCTACATGAGCCTTTCTTCGCTCCTCGCTAAAGTCCTCTTCGTCCTTAAAAACATCGTAAACTGATTTCACAAATCTAAAACTTGTTTTTCCATTTTCTAATTTAAATCCTTCTTCAGCAGAGGTCGCTAAAGATCTGCTCCATAAAGGCTTCTTATATTTAAAAATCACTCGCGCGTTACAGACTATGCCGTTACCTATTAAAGCTTTAATAGCAGTTTCTATATACTCAACATGTAGTTGGCACTGCATGTGCGGATTAAACCTATTATAAATAGATCCACCTTGAGTAGCGTAAGACCAATTCTTGGAGCCTAAATCGCCTGACATCCAAGCTCTATTGTCCCAACTCTTTACCTCAATTACATACATTATATTATTTGAAAAGTCAAAAGCAAGAATATCTATCTGCACTTCGCCTTTTCCTTCAATTGTAATGTATATATTTTGAAGAACAGAATACCCTTGCTTCTTTAGTTCTGAAGCTACATAATCTTCATAGTTCTCCGCATATAAACCTGCCCATTCCATTTAATCAGCCCCTGCACTGTCGTCTACTATATAATCTGCATTAACAACATACACTATTTTTTCTGTACTCTTATTTGCACTATATACATTATATACCAAAGTATAAAGGATTAGCAAACTTATTAGCATAGCTAAAATTACACACACTACCTTAAAAGCAATAACAAAAGAGCTCTCAGAAGAACTGTTTTCGTTCATTTTAACCCTCAAGTTTTATAACCCTGTTATAACAGCAAGTAAACTTACCACCAGTAACGTCACAATGGTGGTGACCAAAGTACCAATGTTTATATGAAATACCGTCTATTAAAGCATTGAATTGTTTAGCAACAGGACTATCAGTGCTATACCCCAATAACCCTTGTACAACATTTAATGGGGCTTCGTGGGAAATTACATAGTCTACAGCTCTTCCAACCTTGTCAAGATTACTAAAAGCCGTGTACCATTCAGAGGCAGACGGAATCTCTTGAGGCCACCAGTCTACATAAGACTTTCTAATTTCCATATCGTGGGACATAGCACCACCCATAGTGAAAAAGATTTTACTATCAATGTTATAGATTTGACCACGCATTAAATGGATTATGTTATCTCTTATCCTATGGACATACCCACCATGCCAAGCACTTACAGGGTAGTTGTTCAGTAATTCATGGTTTTCGTGATTACCATCTACAAACAGAGTAGTCCATGACTTTGAAGCATACCATCTCTGAATATATCTATCAAAACATCCGTTATCCCATACTATTGCTGTGTCCCCACAGATTATTACATAGTCTTCTCTGGTTAACTTCTTTTCGGTCCTAAACCTTTTACTCGACAGTTTTCCAAAATCTATGTCACCGTGAGTGTCTCCAGTTACAAATATCACATAAGCACCTTCTTACCTTAAATGGGTAATACTTACATTCCATCTACTTTCATTCAGCACAACTACCCACTTAGTATCTCCTAAAAAGTTTTGCATTTCTTTTAATAAAAAAGTTACATTAGAACCTTCAACATACTTTGCATAAACAGCGCTGTTTACATCAACAACATAAGTTGTGTCCGTGTTATCGACAAATGATAATTGACGATGTACAACACCAGCTGTGTTATAAATCTCTGCATGTGTTAAAGTTGCATATACAACCTCTGACGATATTTCTTTATCGTAGTGATTCTCAGCGTGAATGCACAACGCAAATCCAAGCAAGAAACACACAATTAAGATAACAAGTAAAACCTTTAGAACAACCCCGATAGAAGATCTCCATCTATTCATCTTTTACAACCTCATTCTAAAGCAAACTGTTTACACGAAGTATGAGAGCAACCCTTCCTACTTCTGCTGCATTTACTGCGTCGTCACTTTTAATCTCACAAGAATTAGCCCAAACAAGATACTTAAACACATCGTCTGGTAAAATCTTGTTAAAGCCGATATGCATCAGATACCCATACATATCTTGTGTACAGCGACCGCAAAGACCTTCTCTTATGCATACCTCTCTGAAGTGCATAGCGTATGACATCTCGCTACCATATCTTGTCACCATCTGAAATCTTGTCATTTTTAAACAGCTCCTTTAATGTAAATTAGGTGCCCCACAGTTAGGGCAATTAGAGTCGATCAACTTAATCTTACTTCCACAGAAAGCGCATCTTGTTTTATCTTCTACAAAAGGTCTCGTAGACACAGTTTCTGAAACTTGAATAATACTGGTAGATGTGTCTTCTGGTTCTGAGTTTTCTTCTTGAGAAATACCACTTCTCAAGGGATTTAACTTGCGTTTAAGGGATACCAAAATAAACTCTAAAATCAAAAAAGATACACAAAAACTAACCAATATAATAAAAACTGAAGACCATGTAGACACATCGTCAGGCATTTCAGGAAGTTTGACACCATCTAAAGTATTATAGGCAATAACAGACCCAGTCTTTGTGTCAATGAGTTCACTTTTTACGGAGAATAAATCGTCTTTGTCTGCAAGACCTTCTAAACCTTCGATTTGGATAAAATCATGAATCACTGAAACCTCCCCGTCAACAGCGTACTCGTATGTTACTTCATAAACATCATCTTCGGAAACACCGTCTTTGGATTCGCCCTCAGCACCATATACAACTGGTATTGAGAAGCATATAAAGATTAGGATAACCAGCAAAATTACAACAAAAAGTTTCTTCATTGTTCCACCTCCTAAACTAATTTGTTCGCTTTTAAGGTTGTATACACATATTCCCAAGATTTATTCGGTGATACTAACCACACCATTCTTGCAAACCATTCACCATCTATATTCGCGTCCACAAGAAAATCAAACAACAGACCCCATTGTGCTATGTTACAATACGCACATAGCCCATTATCAATACAAACACGTCTAAAATGTTCTTGCACATCTAATACGGTATGGCCTTCTCTAACTTTAGGCATAATAAGCTCCTCCTTTATTATTCTGCTTTTGTTTCACCAGTCATATAATTTATAGATACACCTGGCTGGATATTATAACAATACACACAGTAAAGAATACCCTCTCCGTTATCTTCTACAGAGTATCCCTCCATTAAAACTCCACGACAAACCAATTCGTCGTCAACAAAATCTGGAGTTACCCTGTACATTACGTGATTTCCAGTATCTTTAATATAGTCTGCAACCAAGTTTTCAAAAGGAAGCATACCATCTATATTCAAATAACGAGTACCTGTGATAAGGTTTTCCCTATTTGCATTCTCGGCAGTCAGTTGCCACCCAATCAAATGGCATCTGTTATACACATAACCACCTTTTACAAAATCGTATTTAGCATTTACCCAGCCTGAAGGCTTTATCGCACTGATGTCACCTCGACTTTCACCATCGACGGGCATTAGGTCTTTTCCTATTGAAGCCCAGCAAACCCCACATCTGCCTAAAGCATCCAAATTGCTATATGATTCAAAACTATCTGTTGTGATTTCATATTCCGTAAAATAGGGGACATTGTTGTTTACAATAACCCATGGATCTCCACTATAATCTGGAATTTCTTCAATCACATCAGAAGTTGAAGTATTTACAGTATTTATAACTAAATCTTCACCTCCGTAAATATAATTATCAGTTATACCATTGTTGATGTAAAGATCGTCCGAGTCATCCCGCCCATAAATCAGGATAAAAATAAAAATTGCAACAAGCACGGCGACAAGGAGTCCGACATAAAGTCGCTCCCGTTTAGTTTCAGAAATTTTCATTTTTGAGTACACCCCTTTGTAAGCGTTTCAAATTTCTGTATTTACACAAAAATCAGTATTTGTCAAACTTCAAATTTTTCCTAAACTTGGTTCCTAACATTTACAATGTATTCATTTACACGAAAAGTTTTCTTTTTAAAAGAGTCAGCTTTAACGAATGTTAAATATATTGATTTAAAAGAAAGTTTGAACTTTTCCGTAGATGGATAAACTCTATTAAGGGTAATAAGAATAAATCTATCTACATTTTGAAACATAGACGGAGTGATGTGAGTCTCTGCAAAGAAATAACAATCTTCAGAAGTCTCCTTTGCAATTTCAGCTTCAAGATCCGCAACATAAGTAACAGCCCCACTTAAATAAGAGTTTGAAATAAGCCCTGCTGTAAGTTTATTCCTGGATGCAATACCCATCAAATACTTTTTTACTTCTTCATCTCTACAGATGCGCCTGTTATTAAAGGTTAAACCATTGTTGCTGTCCCGAAGTACGATCAGTGTTTTCAAGATAGTTCACTCCTAATATAACTAATATACATATATTTTACCATATATTATATAGAATTACAACCCTTTTATACAAGAACTACCAGTAGCCAGATTGAGCTACTGGTAGTTCTTTAAAGAGCCTCTTATAGACAAGTTTGTTACGGCTGTTACCTACATTACACCATCGAGCAAGAGAATGCTAATAGCCTTCTCTGCGACCTTGCACATCTCATAATCACAGTGCTCCTTGAGTCCAGCAATGTCAACCGGTCTGGAACAACCGTACAGATTGTTAGCAAGGTCAACCATATACTCTTCTCCGGAGGAAAGTCTTAAGTTCTTTTTGATACCCTCAAAGTCGATATAACACTCCTCAGTATCGATATACCCCTTAGCCCTTTCAAGCACAGCAGGCATTCCTGTGAGAATGTACATAGCTACGCCATAGTTACGATTTGTGACAGGTTGTTTTACTGTCGAGAAAAAGCGTTCAATGTGTTCATCGTGTACAGACATTTTATAACCCCCTAATTAAGCTTCATAATATGAAGTATATACTTGTTTTCCATGTTTTACGTCGAACAAAAACTTTTTATAGTCTTGATATTCTTTTGCTATAGGATACTTGCCTTGAATATATGCGAAAGTCCAGACAGGATCTTCTGCGTCATAAGCCATCAATCTCGTACTGAAAGTAAGACCATACTCTTTTATTACTCTTGCTTTAAACCTTGATTCAGATTCAGTCAAGAATGACCTATCTCCACAGAAATCTTCTATTCTGCGTATCATAGCAAGAGAAAAACAACTTTCAAGAGCAGCTATTTTTCTATTGTATGACATTGACTTGTATCTATCTTTTTCATCCAAGGGATATCGTTTGTGGAAGAATTTACCCACAGGTAGTACCTTCTTCCATACTAATTTCGAGATGCCCACACATAGTATCTACAAATGGCTCATCACACAAGGCTTCTGCAACAAGCCAGAAAGCTCTTAGGTCTGCATAAACAGAAACATTTACCCACAGTCCTCTGTGATCTTCAAGGTTTTCAAAACTCTCTGTTTCTGCGTTCCACCAAGGTGCTTCATCTGTGATTCTGAGTTTAATACCATTGTCTCCACTGTGTTGGTTGCAGACCTCTACAGCCTTAGATAGCCTGTCAGAAAGTTCCTCTCTGAAATTGAGAAGCAAGTTCCACCTACCATCTATTAAGTAATAGCGCTTAAAGGCAGTATTACCTTTAAACTCCACTCGCCTCAAGTTTTCAAGCATTCTGTTGCACCTTTCCTATTTAATGTGGTATTGTACGTTACACCACCAGTATCGAAATTGACTTCTTTACCTGACTTACTAAGGTCCCATAGTGTTTTGTTTGCCCAAACACCACAGTTCTTAGGGTTATTCTCGATCTTGCCGGTTTCTCTGTTATAAAACAGCGCAAGGCTACTTTGAAGATACGCATTACTGTTGAAAATCCTGTTATACAAGTCACAGCACCCACGCATCTCTTCAGCCAATTCGCAAGGGTGGATTTCTTGAAGTACCCAATCTTTATATTTTACGGCAAAATTACCGTTATGCCAGATCAAACCTACTTCAGACCAGTCTATGTCGCCTGAGATAAGTTCCACACTTGATCTCAACCCAGGTTCACAGTAAATCATTAACAGCCCTCCTTATTTACCAACTATTCTTTTCCAGCAATCTGGCCCAAAACCACGCTCAACTGATTCAGCGTCCTTTAGTGTTTTACCACATAAAGCACACTTACAATGATGATACATACTCATTGGTTTCGGGAGTTCATTGTTTCCACAGTGTAAAGCATACATCAACCCACGAATAGGAGCTTCGCCAACGCCGTAATTTCCTTTATTACCAGCGTCATATCTATAACTCCCGTTTGTATTTCTACGAATATACCCTGCATAAGACCAGTTCCTTCCATCTTGGACATAAACAAAGAACATGTAATTATTATCTTTAGCCTTTTTAACAAGGTATCTATATACTTGACCGCTTTCAAGGTTTTGGATACTAAACTCCGCATTCCCTCCAAAAATAAAGGAATAGGGAGTGCGTACCTCATTTTTCATAGTACAGCACCCCCTATTTCTTACATATTCTGAAGCAGGCTGAGGAAATCAGCTGCGTTCATATTTCTCTTGTCTGCGCCTTCGCCAGAAGTTTCCGCCCTGGGCTTTCTCGGCGCACAGGTGCCAGAAGTCTTTACTGCCTTTCTTGCCTCGTTCAGCAAACGCTCACGCTCTTTTCGCTCCTTTTCCTCTGCCTCACGAATCTTGCGATTTTCCTCGGCCTCGGCTGCCTTCCGAGCCTTTTCAGCTTCCTGGGCTTCTCGCTTTTTCTCGATAATTTCAGAAAGCGCCTTGACACGGGCATCAGCGTTTGGATCAAAGATAGCACTCTCACTGCGAAGAAGCTTGACAGACAGAGTGTCCTTCTGGTACAGAGCATAGACAGTCATCAGCATATCCATGCAGAAATCATAACCATTTTGATGTTCCACATTGGTCATGCCGAGCAGACGCTTAGGAGAGATCATCTCCGACTTCATACGACTGAAGTCTTCTTCCAGACATCTGTTCATGGGGAGATAAGCACCCTCATAGTCCTCGAAGATACAATAGCCACTTACCAGCAGAACAAGGCAAGCATTTTCGTTGATATTAATGTACTTCAGGCAGGTCTTAGCCCCATTCTTCAGACCGATGCTTTTGCAGAGAATGAGAATGAGCGGGTTATCCTGGGTCTCCACAACATCCTTCCACAGAACCTTCGTATCCTTTTTCCCAACTGGGAAAATAGGCTCTTCGGAGCTACTGGCAACGCTGAACAGATTGTCGTGAATGGGTTTGTTATCAGCATCATACTCTTGATAACCAACGTGCAGACCCTTGTCATCTGCGTACACAACAACATCAGGCTCATAAGCGCTGCTGTAATCAAAACCTTCATCCAGAATCAAAGGCAACCCATTACGCCGCTTACCCTTGCGGGTGTAAATACTTTCTGCGGCAGTTTCTTCACCCTTGTAGCGAGGGTCAAGCAAATTCACAAAAAACATAACCTTAGTACCTCCTTTTTTACTACTTATATTATACAAGATATCAAAGGAAAAGTACAGAAGTTTACAAAGAATATTTTACTAATTAAAGGGAGTTCCAATACCTTTAGTTAACTTACCACTAATCTGCACGCCTCTCTTCGCTTTCATAGAACGCAACAGAGCCTCTCTATCATCGCTTGTTATATTAGGATTGAGGAATTCTGTTAAGGAATACCCATCCTTATAAGCTTTACCCAATACATTGAGATCTCGAGTATTCATCCAGTCTCTAATATTTTCAGGATTATAGCCAGAGTGCAACAAATTAGCAATGGCAGAAGCTCTTTCAACATCGTCGTTATAGCCGATCTTCTTTAGAAGCACAGACCATCTTTCGTCAGACAATTTTCTACTCATTGGAACAATAACCCTTTTCATCATTTCAGGATCCCAATCCTGTTCGGCAAACTGTTGATATGGTTTATTGGCTTGCATAATTAAAAAGCAATAGTTTATATACTCTGATGAATAAACACGCCCATTATTGAACGGAAGAATATTAAAACCTTTAGATAGACAAGTATCAAAGATTTTAAGCATACTCTTCGGGATAATAGACATATTGACACCTTCAATATTGTAACCTTTACTCAACCATTGCAACATGTAGTCAAGATACTCACCAACAAGTTTACCTGCTTTTAACTGTTGCTCAATTTGTTCTATAGGATAACCAGCCGCTCTTAACCCTCTAAAACTATACAGCTGTTCTCCAGACAAGGCGTTAAAGACAGTATCTGAATCATACCCTTCTTTTATACATAGTCTGATTTGATCCAATTTATAAGGGCTTTTACAGTTTGTGTCAGTCAGCCACTTTTCAAGGTCTACCCCGTCAAGGATGGCACTTCTAACAACATCTTGAATGTCAACTGAATACCCACTCAAAACAGACCTGAAGTTATCCAAAATCAAAAAAGAGCCTTTATATTTCATTTTGTATAACCTTCTCTCTTACACTAATATTTTTCAGAAAACTAAAATGTTATTTTTAATTTTCTAATTGGCATAATTCACAAACGTGACTACACCACACTTCACCCTACAATTACATTACACAACGCATACTGTACTTGACTTCACATATACGGTACATTACTTCGCGTCACAAGACCTTTACACTACTTCGCTGCACGGGACGACACACCACCCTACAGAAACCCAACATTACAGAACTCCACTGCACCGTGACACTACCAAACTTGACCCCACATATACTACTGAGCAGGGCTATACTCTACCATTACTTTACTGTTCGCCACTCTGCAACTACAGCACTATACCGCACGATACAAAACCCCTACATCACTTTACATGACGTCACTCAGCAGTTGCTACACAACACCATACGTTACTTCACCTCTACGTTACGTCACCGCACGTTACTCCACCACTACGGAGCTATGACAGACATTACTTCACCTTTATAAAACTACACTTTACTACGCCATTACTCCACGGTACTAAACTGTACACGACCTTTACGAAACGACACCTTACCATACATTTACGTTACTTTATAGGAAACCTTTTAGCCCTTCTGGGTCTGCTTGGCTTCCTTTTGCATTTGCTTAGCTTTCTTACAGGCTGCGGAGATAACTCTTGAGATTTGAAAGTCTGTACATTGAGCAGTGTTTATTTCAACGTGGTATGTCCCGACGTCTACAATAAGCATATACTTTTCTTTATAAGCCACAGCACATACAGGACAGGTTTTTACACCTTTTTCAATTCTCCTTCCACACTCCCTGCAGTAATTATATTTATCAGTTATACCCTTTACACTCTTCATTATCTCACCTGCCTTATAATACAGTGATCACTTGACCTGCATACTCCAAACCGTTTGCAACCAAGTTTATAAAGTTGTCTTCTAATCCTTGACTGCTCTTTGTAAGAGAACTGCACAGCACTATCTATTGTTTCGAATTTTAAGGCTTTTGTAGGATTTATTGTAAACCTCAAATTTCCAAAAATAGACCTTCGCAAGAAAACGGTTATATTTAAGTTAGTCTTCATCGCTGCTAACATATAATTGCAGTTCATCGGGGTCACACACCTTTACAGCCGTACCAAAATTCAGTTTCATTAATCTTACTGCTATATCATGGATTTCCTTTCCACAAGTTGAATAACAGAAATCCACAAGAATGTTGAAAGGAATATTGTGTTCAAACAACTCAAAACAAATAGCCATTACACAAGCATCTGTGTTGCACCCAATAACGTCCACTTCAACATCTGGCTTCATCTTTTCAATATAGCTATACAAAGAAGCTCCAGCGCAGTATGAAAACTTACCCCACACCACGTCTGTTTTATAATCCAGAGAAGCACTTGGAGTCATGCACTTAGTGTAATTTAGATACCGTACAAACATTGAATCTGGCTCATTACAGAACACAGTTGAAATTACAAGAGAATAATCTTGTTTGCGGAGTTTAATATATTTCAACAGTCTGCTGTATTCTGGTTCTACACGAAACTCAGGTTGTAAGTCTACAACTAACAACACTTTCATAGTATCAGTCCTCTTCAATTACAAACTCATCATCGACCAGAAGAAGATCGTCATCATCTTCATGAGCTGAACTATCTGAAGTTTCTTCAACAGTAGTATTAGGGTTATAAGTTCCGTCCTGTTCAAAATCGTTTGTGTCTGCGCTAACAGCCTTTTCAAAACGTCTTAAACCTTCAGTTTCTTCAATGGCACGTTCCACAGCCTTCTTAATCAGACCTTTAGTTTCTCCCTTAAGTTCTTCTGCGCCTGATAAATCCATTTCCTTGACAAACTCGCCCTGCTTACCCCGAATATACATAATCGTGGAGATTTCCTTAGCTCTGGTACAAGCAATATAGTGCACTCTACGCTCCTCTTCAAGAGCAAGATAGGAGTCCTTGTTATCCTTATGAGGGAACACATCGGTACTATCATTCCAAATATATACTGATTCGGCTTCCTTACCCTTGAACTCGTGAACCGTCGCAATCCTAACCTTGACCCTTGACTTCTTCTCACGGGCTAACAACCTATCATTAATGTCCGAGAGGTCTTCAAGGAACTCTTCAACATCTGAATAGCTGTAATAGTCAAGGAAAGATTCAAAGCTCTGAAGAACAGAACGCATTACTTCATTAAAAGAGGTATCCGTTGTAAATACTTGGGTTCTATACTGCTCCAACACAAGCTTTAATGCAGCGATATCTCCCATGGTTTCCCGCATATAACGCCAACTCATAATAACATCTGCAATTTCGGGACAGCTATAACGAAGATCTTCTTCACCGATATTCCAGATATCCATTTTACGGTTAGCCTTAAAAGTATTGATTAAGCCATTGATACCATAAGAGTTCCAACAAAGTTGTTCCAGAGCTCTTTTAACATCAGGAGTTGACTTTTCTGTAAACAGCTTGACAATAGAAATCGCAAGTCTGCCCATATAGGAATTTAAAGACATTCCAGCTCCTGAAATAGAGAAAGAGAACCTATCTAACTTATCAAAAAACAGGGCTGGTAACAGACCATCAGAGTTTACCCTGCACAGAATGGCTACAGTCATTCCCTTTTTAACATCTTCAAGCACCATATCAGAAAGAGCAAGGGCCATCTGACGATAGCTTGCATAAGCTCCATATCGTAATATACCACCTGTTCTGAAAGAACTCAGAGACTTATCAAAGCGATTGACATTAATTCTGATACTTGGGGCAATTGCCTTTAAGATGTTTTCAGGGCATCTGAAGTTACGAGATAGCTTAGATACAGTGGGAGCAAAGTCCTTGGAGAAAGACTTTGTAATAATTGTGTTATCCGAACCACGCCATGAGTAGATAGTCTGGTCATCATCACCGATAGCAACCAGCTGTCTGCACCGAGAAGCATAAATCTTCAGCAGAGCATATTGAATCTGAGCAGTATCCTGGAACTCATCAAGGTAAATAAAAGTATATCTTGAAGCAAGAGTGTCTATTACATCTTGATTGTTGCGAACATAACATTCTTCATAGAGCATCTCCTGCAGGTCTTCAAAGTCACACTTACCCTCAGCTATTCGGAGAGCCTTCCAATCAGCCAGAATACCATCAATCAATTTCGGCAACAGCTTTAGTTCGTCATATACCTTATTGATATATCTTGTTTTATCTAACCTATTTCTGGTGTAGGTTAATGCAGTCATTAGGTTAGCATAATCTTCAGAGTTAAGAGAATTGCCATTTGCATTCTTCAGGCTGTAAGGAGCAACAGCCTTTCTGAGCAGACTCTCATTCTTCTTATCATCGATAATTTCCGTTGAGAAGCCCATTGAGGACAAAACACGCTTAAATTCGGCATGGAGAGTGCTAAATTGGAGACTCTGAGACATGTCTGCACAATGGAGTTTATAACACCAGCTTCTATAGGCTGCGCCCAACTCATCTGCGCCAGACTTAAGGAATGTTGCTATCCAAATTCTTTCTGCAACACGAACTTTGCTTCCGTTTACGTCTATAACCTTTGTTGCACGACCGCTCTTAAGGTCATAAATCACCTTGAAGATAAGAGCCGTGGTCTTACCACTACCAGCACAACTAATGATTAACTGATTGCCTTTAGTCGTTAACACAGGTTTTAGTTCGTCCATAATAAAACCATGGTTCTTAATATCTTCCAAAAGTGCTTCACTCGGCTTCAGCGTTGTGTTATTAGTCTTCTTACCATTTTTGTCAGCACTAAACTCCATTAAGCTATCAAAAATTGAGCTACCAAATTCACTCATATCTATTCCCTCCCGAAACAACACAAATTTAAGGCAATACACCTAAAATTCGGACTTCTAATCATTATATATTCACTAACTAAATAGACGCACAGAACTACTAACTTTACATTTTGAATATCTAAATAATTCTATCCATTTTCTAAATAACTATACACTATTTCTATTCATTCATATCTCTATTGGGTCGTTTCAATTGAACAACATACAACAATGGAGTTCCGTCGCAACTATCCCAAAGCAAAGGCTGCCCGTTATTATATTGTTTACGATACAAAGACTTTTCAGACTTTTTCATCACTTCGTATTCGTTCATAATCCAATAAACAGCATCGACGGTATTAAATTCCATATCCCTTATAACACCATCGATTGTCACCTTTTTAGTGACAATACAAGATTTATCAAGAGGCTCAATCAAGTACTCTTCATAATAGAAGTAGTCAAGAAAACCAACATCGTTCAAATCAAGAGTACCCTGAGCAATATGCATTTGAGCTTTCATCATATCCGTAAACAGATACTTATTCTCTTCGTCAATTGCTGCATAATCGCATTCCTTTTCTTCCAAAGTCTTATTTACAGTAAACTTGGTGAAAGAAATTGCAGTGTCGCCATCGTGAATATCATCGTTTGCGATAATAATGACAGCTTCTTTAATATACCCAGCAGGGTTATTAGCAGACATTTTCGCCTTAGTGTACAGGATAAAGGTCTTACCCTTAGCCCAACCCATCTTCTTAGCTGCTTCTACCTTTACACTACGGCTATTGTACTGAAATCTACCAGCGTTCCGAGCCTGTTCATACAAAGTCAGATAAAGAAGTTCACCTACATCTTCCTGCATATTAACAAAGTCGATTGAGACCTCTTTACCAATCTTTTCACAGGATCTTGTGCAAGCATAGATGGTTAGATAAATATATGTTGACCGAGCTTCGAGATCGTATAGAGAGATAACAAGGGGCTTATCTTTATAGAAACCAAGGTGTTTACTAACAAGAAAATGCCCAACTAAATGCAACAAAGTCTTCCCAAGAGCAGAACGCAGAACGATTGGAGAGTTAACGATAGAACTGTCTTCCCTCATCGCCCATTGAGAGCTCCATCTATAGCATTCATTTTCAAAGTCATAACTAAAGAGATCAGTCTTACCATTCAACTCTTGAGGGTCGAACCATTGCAAAGGTCTCATAATAGCCTGGTCTTCAATAGAAAATCGGTTAAATGAAACATTAGGCTTCGTTCCGTCATATACTTCACCAACGCTCTTTAAGTACCGCAGATAAGCCTTGTCTTCAGTTGAGAGCATTTGAGGATCGATAATACGCATCATCGACATATCCAAACAGGTATTTCGCCTACCACATTCAACTGCCATCGCCATAGCGAGATTGAATTCTTGATAACTAACAAGAGTTCGTTTACCAAACAGTTCACTACAATCAATCATATCACTTAATCTCCTTCAGTAATACTCAGCCATTCAGTAAGAGAAGCCCAGTCTTTCGTAGTTCCAGCCTTACCATCAAGAACATCCAAAAGGTACTGTAACTTCGAACTATCACAGTCTTTAAATCCAGATTTAAGAGCCTTTTTAGAGTATGTTGCTAAAAAAGTTAACTCGGTGGAGCATTCCATAATGTCATAATGTATCGGCGCAGTTTCTTCCGAAACAACAAGAGATACAACATCTGGAATGAGATATTCAAGAGAACCCTTACCCTGTTTCTTCGCCCTTCGAATTGCAGAATCGACATCTTCTTTATTTTCTTTATAGTTTGTAAGTTTGGTTACAAAGTCTGTTCCAAATAGACTGAAGAGTTCATTTGATACAATGATTACTTGATTGTACACTGACTTTTCACTAATACCCATTACTTTCGCTACTTGCTCCAATGGATTACCATCGAGAATCAAACTTACAAGAGTTTTTGCCTTTTTATAAGAAGACAGGGGCAAACCCCTCACAATTGATGTCACTTCGTTATATACGCCAGCCGCTTCTCGGTCTCGCCTACCAAGGATTTCTTGTTTGCAATCCCGTAATTGCAGGAAGAAGTTACGCATTTCAAATCACCACCGATTTTATATTTGAACAAACAAACTACAAAACTTTTATCACTATAATATTATACCACAAATTCTCGTAAAAAGCAAGTCTTTCTCCACAAAAATGGAAACATCAAGCACCTAATCACTAAATTTGTTTCTTTTACAAAGAACATTAACCAAATCAAAAAAGTTACCGAGCAATTACCATAAAAATTCGGGAAAAACGTCGGGAAAGTACCTCCCCCACGCCCACACCAAAGTCAAAATCCTTAGGAACAGCAAAGCAAAAACGCCCTCCGTGAGATATACACAGTAAAAGTACACGAATTTTCGGGAAAAATTTTCGGGAAAAATGCTAAAAATTTTCAAAACCTACTCTATTATAAAATTGACTTCAAACTTTTACAAAAGAGAACTAAAAATGTACATAAAAAATAAAAGGTGACTTTTTTTGTAAAGCCACCTTTTATTTTTAGGTGTGCCAGTCTCCAGAAAAACACTGCACAACCTCTAAACTATACTTTTGCTTCCAAGCAGAAACATCATAGTTATCGAAGCTATCGTTAACCATTGCAATGACCAATGGCATATACAGATTTGCATTTCCGTCGTTTTGCAGGTTATTCTCAGAAAGGAACTTGAACAAAGCATTATACATACCGTCTTCAGTTTTAGGAGCATCTGCAAAGATTTTATCAGCAGTTACTTCAGCAAGCTTGATAATCGTTTTCTTTGCGTGTTCAGCAAGCTTCCGATCTTGCACAAAGAACTTCGTTGCAGGAAACAAATGAGCAAGCTGGCCACTCATCATCAACGGCCTTGACACATACCCATAATTGTAGCTGTTCTCCGCGAACTCCAAGGTCCACCCACGAATAACATCAGGGACACCACGAATAGACTTTAGATACGCGAGACGCTTTAACTTGCCAATCTCCGGATCAAGGTAAATAATAGGGTAAATCAGATTCATGTTTCGACGATTTCCAAGAGAAACAATAGCATCAGCATACCCGTCTTCCACAGCTTTGATGGCGTCACAGCATCGACCATTAAAAACATATTTTGTCTCCGCACCTTCTGATAGATAGATGGGAGATTTCCAGACCTGGTCATACGGATTGATAGTAAGAGGGATATATTCATAACCAGCACCATCAGTTTCAACTACTACATCGACTCCTTCGACACTTACATGCCGACATCCACAAGTATCTTTACCAGTATCCTCGTATTCAGGTCGAGTCTTAGTCGGCAGATTGATATAAGGTACAAAGAAACCAGCAATTTGAGCGAAACAATCGAATAAATCAACCATAGTAATGAACGGATGGCACGTCGTGCTGATAAGTTTACCTGAAACAAACTCGATGCGCTCCTTCTCATCGTGGTGTTGTTTCCAGTGCTTTTCTACAACTCCATATCTCTTTTCAGCACACTCTTCAAGAACCGTTGAAATTTCTGTAGTGTAATCTGTAATTGCCTTAACAACATTTACAGCAGTTTTACGCTCTGTCGTCAAAGTAGTGTCTGCTAAAGAGGAGTCTTTGTCTACAGCAACAGTTATTTCAACAATTCTCTGATTAAGCTTGTCTCTTAAGGACAGCAGATTCTTATTAAGGTTCTTGAAAGCAATATCAAGCATAGGATTCCTTGGAAAACACATATATAATTACTTCCTTTACTAAATAGTCTATGGGATATTGAAAAGGTCAGCTAACTCTTTTAGCGGTCTGGACAATTTCAAAATAGTAGATCTCAGACCACTTGTTAGGATCATACCCAGTGAGAGTCGTACCATCCTCGTCCACGATGAGCATATTCCCCGCAACATTTTCAGTGATGAAAGGGATGCGCTGGGCTTTCAAAGCATCTAAATATCTGCCAATAACAGACTTGTTGTCCTCTGCAATTTTACCCCTGGAAAAGAGTTTGCTGACTGGGGACTTGCGCTTCTTTTCACCTTTGAAGAACCCCTTTAAGAAGACTTCTGCCTCCTGAAGAATATCATTACGAAGCTTCACGGATTCTGCCCTGGTTGCAAAGAAAGCAGGAGTACCCTCCAACACACAGAGATCGTGAGCCTCAGATACGAATCTTGCACAGCCAAAGGAGTTTTTGCACCCAAAGGTAAGACCCCATCCAAACTTAAGAGAATTTAAGACTTTAAGGGTTTCTGCTCGCTTATGAGCTCCTTTAACTGGATCAAGAAGAATAGCCGGATGAGGTTCGCCTGAAAAAACATTCATCTGCTCCTTCGGGCCGATGATGCAGTGTGCATAGCCATCCTTAACAGCCTGTGCTGCATCACCAATTCGACCAACAAAATGGTTTAGCAGAAACACATCGATAGCATCAACCCCAGCAGTATCTTCCTCCGTAAGATAAGGATTCTTTTGTAGGGTTACATACTGGGTGCCGTCTGTCAGCTTCTCCACAAAAGCCTTATCACCATTCAACATAACATAAGACTTACCCTTCTCGTCTGTCTGCACTTCAGAGATCGAATAATTCTTGATGTTTTCAAGATAAGGGGAAAACCAGCCATGCTCCTTCGCGATACCATCAAGAACATCAGCTGCCCTCTTATACGGCTTCAGAAATGCAAACAGCTGACTGTCCATCTTGATATCGTCGGTACTGATTCCTACTTCGATGCAGAAGTCCTCGAGGGTCGTGTGAATCTTTTCATACAGATCCTTCATAGTAGCCGCCTCGTCTGCGCCATTTAAGGACTTCCGCTTATACATATTGATTTCAGACTCAACAAAGCGGATACCCTTTCTTTCTCGCTCTTCCACACCTGACAGGGGAATTCCCTTGGAGGACTTGCGGTCAAGGGCTGCTGCACGCTGCTGGAGCTCATTAAGAAGCCGAGAAACTTGTTTATTCATGTTATTCTTCCTTTCTGTCATAAGAGAAAAGATTCCCTAAAATTGATGATGAGAAGCATTGATCAGATGATATATAAACTCACATAATCAACCAACTATTAGTATTTCTAAATTCTAAAATTCCATCTTCTGACAGTATAGATAGAAAAACTAATAGTTCTATTTCAGACATCTGTTTGTCTATTCATCAAAAGAAATATTGTGAGACTTTAACAGGAAATTGAGACATCTGAACCGATCGATCTTTTTGCTATCACTGCTGCACGAATTACCCATGCTTTCCATAGGACATCTATAATTATACCCACAAGCACCACATATAGACTTGATTCGCCTTTCTGCATCCTTGAGAAGCCTCTCCTGTTCGCTGAGAAAACTGAGGCATGAACAAGCACCAGTTGGGCTTTTACAGCCATAGTACTCATCCTTCTGGCCGTTATGCCAATAGGGGCAGGTAACGCAGTCCCTTGTGAAGTAGGTCTTAGCAACGCTGGAGCTTGCCTTTTCCTTTAATTCCACAAAAGATTCATCGAAATACACAACCTGGTCCGTAGTCTCATAGGGATCAAATATATTTTTCAGGGCAGTCGGAACAAGAGTTTCTCTGTAATCCACATCAACAAGATGAATGGATTCAGTTTCAAGACTACCATCGAAGTATGTCGGCATAATATAGGTCATAATTTTATCCCTCCAATAGGATTCTGTATTGTATATTTGAAATGTTGAACAGGTGTGAAATCTATATGACTTTTAAGGAATATTTCGATTTCTAATATTTTATTTCCATTTTCTAATCGTTAATACTCCTACACATTCATTCCTTTGACAATATTTTAACATATAATTACATAGGTTACAACACCCTCCTATAATTTTTATACAAAATTAAAGTGTTTCACTCAGGATTTGAGTGAAACACTTATATATTTTATATTGTTTAAGCGCCAATTGCCTCAAAGGAATCACAGTCGTTTTCATCATACAGCCTGTCATACCCTATCATTTCCTTTGACTTCATACAACACCAACAGGGAAAGTCGTCTACTACTGTTTCGCCCTTCTTACCGCAATTTTCACAACAATGCAGTTCTTTTAAGTTGGACTTTTCATCTGTGCAGTCTACAACCTCGTAAGTACCAATTTTCTGTTTAGAGTACCCATCACTCAACTCAACCAACACATCGCCGTCTTCGCTGAGTAATAAGGTCGTTGCACAATCCTCTGACGATACAGGGTTCTTAAGACTTAACACAATCTTCATATCATTTATACCTTTCAATACTTTTTAACTTAAATCAAACAAGCACAGCAAATCGTTTATTGATTGAGCTAAAAGACGCTCATCGTGAACATTTGACTTTTTAAGAGAAGTTCCTACAGACTGGCGGAACAACCCTGTTACCTTAGCAATAGAGGTTGCACATCCGTGAACTTCACGAATATACCTAAAGCGGTCTCTGTTAGTTACAACATCGATTGGTATATCTTTATTGGTTAACACTTTCTCGCCACCAAGCTTATTTATTATAAAGTTGATATACTTTAAACGGAAACATGTTTCTAATACATATTCAGGATAAATAAGGGTGTAAAGTAGAGCAACCATATCTTGGTGAATAGTGGATTCACTGATGTATTTGAATACGGAGGATACCTGGGCATTGACCGATCTGTCAATACTTGTATTCATGTTTATTACGCATTGAACATCTCGTTCACAAGCGTAGGATAATGCTGCTTCTGCCCGTCGCCATCCATAGTCTGAGGGCTCTTTGTCCAGTGTGTAACCACCTATACCAATGTGTAATTCCTGCCCCTTACACAACCTTTTTAACAGCCTTGCATAGTTGAATGCTTCTGAAACAGAAATAAAAGAGCCAGTCCAGAAAGAGCGTTCAGCTTCCACCAGATGCACAGGAACCTGAATAAAAGCCTGAAAGCAATTATTCAAGTCGTTAACGGCTGTGTTCATATTTACCAGCGGAGTGCCTTTGTCAGCAAGTATGTTTAAAATAGCAGTCATTTATAAACACCACCAAGTTGTATTTTAAGTATTTTATACTGTAATTTTACCACATAATGTATTTAAAAACAAGAGAATTACACTATATTTAACAAAAATTTATACTATTATACACCGCAAATAAATACAAGACTACCATAGGCTTACCGCATATATAAGAAATTGCAAATAATTATATATTCTAACTTCTACCTATACAACTTCTAAAAAACTATTTTAAAAAACTGTTAGTAAATATTCAACTATCTAACTATACATATATTATAAAAATACTTTATACACAAAACGCAAAAACACACAGAAAACCAAACCAAAACAAAAAGTTCATATACACCCAAAAATTCGGCGTGTGAGACGCGTGAAGCCCCTACAAGGGCAGGAACCTGCGTTCTGGTATCCCTACCGCTCCCAAAAATTCGAAGCGTACAACGAAACTGAGAAAGCGTGAGAGGCATACCCACACCCACTACTTTTCAGTATCTGAATATCAGTTTATGTTTTCATCGGTACAAAGAATTAAGGTACTTGCCAATACTTTACAGATTGACAAGTACCTTAATTCTTTTGGTTATACTATTTATTTGACGTCGTTATCCGATTCCACAGAGTCTTTTTCCGAATTGTTAAAGCCATTCACAAGTTCACCGTCTACACAGGGGATTTCTTTCTTTTTCTTACCACCTGGCAAAGTAAAAATAAAAAGCACAATAAGCATTACACACCAAGCAATAATCATCGGCAGAGGTTTCGAGCTGTCAAATCGAATACCTTCAAAAATGTTGTTGATGTTTACAATAAATGTTTGCTCAATCGTACCAGCTGACTGACTGATATAGTTGTCTTTAAAACTGATATCAATTTTAGGAGAAACAATGGGCCTAATCGTTGTTCTGTCTACCCTGTAAAATTCATAGTCATATGATTTTAAACCATTAAGAATAATAAAACCATCCTTATTAGGAGAAAATTCGGAACCTTGTTCAAAGGTTGCTGACTCGTTCTCTACAGCACCTTCCGAATTGACCACTACAAAACCATTGTCTCCCCGAAGTTTAAAACTTAGGCAGTCCTCAGAATATTTTCCTTCGTTCAAGATAAACTTTACAGAGTATGTTCGGTCTGTAACTTTTTCAGGGTTGAGGTTGTCATGAATGCCAATGGTAAACAGCTTCTCAGTGTTTTCATAACCGATCACATCTGTCAGGAGATTAGGCCCATAGTGATTAGGCATTGTAAAATCACAGAATACCCACAACCCACAACAAATCAGCAGAGCAATTAAAATATTGAATACCTTTCTCATTTTTGTACCTTCTTTCAAAAATTTATATTTATTAGCTACACCTTAATAATGTATAGCAGAATACACGAAGTTATACTTAGATTTTTAATTCTTTGATTCCTTTTGCTATTGCATACCCATATTCCTGACACGCTCCACAGCTGGCTTCCCAGCCTGGAACCATAAATATATATTCCGCAAGATCAAGCAATGCAAATGCGACATGCATATATTCTCTGTGTTCAAGGGTATCTGGCATTCCAGAGCAAACAACCTTATATGGATTTAAAGGAGTGTAACCCCTTTCCTTTAGTATATTTTCATACTTAGAAAAAACTTCTTGAGCAGTATCTTCGCACTCTGTAATTTTGCCACTTATATACACTTTAGGAGCAATACACATCGTAATAACCTCCATCTTTAATAATATACACAATTCAACAACACTTTATACAGTGCATTACTGTACTCTACAATTACACTACTATACTGTACAATCACATAACCACACCAAACTATACACAACCGCAACACTACGACACAGCACCTCACGATACATTTACAAAACGTCACGCAACGAAACCTGACCTCACAAATACATAACAACACTATACTGATTCATACTTTACAATACCGTTAGAGAACCTCACGCAACCGGACATTACCGCACCGCACCACACCTTTACTGGACAGTACACCACATTACAGTTACAGTACATCACTGTACAATACAAGTACATTGTAAATCTTACGGAACTCTACCCCACAGTACAGAACAAATACATAATGCTACAACAAGAAACGAGACTGCGCAGCACCACACAAACACCTTACAATACCTTATCGGACTGCTCAAAACTATGCAATTACGTTACCCCACTCAACCTTACTAAACAACTACTACGCTCTATTGTACTTTACCACTACATTACTGCACAATATAGTACTGCACAAAACAATTACTTCATTATAATATACAACACTGCACATCACCGAACCATCACATCACAGAACCGCACACACACTTTACAACACCGTGCGACACGCCACAAAACAATTACAAAACAAGACTGCACCATACCATTGCAACACCTCACAACACCAAACCCTACACTTACAATACCGTACAGTGCCTTACTCCACAATAACAAAACCACACATAACTTTACAGACACCCTACGTCACTAAACAATGCATAACATTCACTACACAGCACACAACTTCACATTACCTTTACAACACAGTTCAACACGCAACAAAACTTTACCCGTCAGGACTACACAATTACCAAACGACACCGTACATTACCATCACAAAACATCACAAGACTTCCCACTACAATTACAATACCGGGCAGTACTTGACTCCACATATACTTTACAAAACCCTACATTACACTTACATCACAGTGCTGAACATGGCATTACATTCACATTACACACTTTACACACGCCTATAGTTACTTTATGGCGTAATACCCACCAAGCCCGTGAGTCTCTTCTTCAACACGAACAGCCCCAAGTCTTCTAAACAGCTTGAGGCCTTGATTCTTTACCATATTGGCTCTTGTGTGACCGAGGCAATCGCTGCTGATCCTTACTGCATAACCGTTGTTCAACAGTCGGACAACTTCTGCTTCTTCAGCAGGAGTAAGGTCATTAGAGTAGTAATCCTTTTTAAGGTAAGACATACTTTTCACCTCACTTGAGTACAATTTGAACTTTGCTGCTGCCAACAATGGTGATGGGCTTCCAAGCACCATAGCATTTAGTATATTCCCGCTTATAGTCTTCCCAAGACAGATTTCTGAAGAATTCCGCAGTCTTACCGCTACCAATATCACTATCAATGTTGATACCGTGCATCTCAGCAATATCCCTATAAGGAACAATACCCTCTGACACACCACAAACAGGCATGTTAGGAATTACAACTTTACCGTTGACGTGCCCATAGTAATTGAACCAGTAGTTTTTACGCCCAATACGCACCTTTGCCACAACAAAGTTATTATCTCTATATCTGTTGTCTGCCCGTTCTACGCCAGCACCTCGTTCAACTACAACGAGTCCATACCTCTGGCAGACTTTTTGGAAATATTGGATAACTTCGCTAACCATATATGGATACTTTGAATAGAAAATTGGTACAACATAAATGTCATTCATAATTATGAAGTGTGTATAATACTCCCCCTCATTAAGTGGCCTACCCCTTACCTTGTGCATTGTGAGCATACTGTCTTTTGCGAGTCTTTCAAGTTCTGTAATTGAGATATTCATTAAAAACACCACCTTCTAAATATATTATACTATAAAATTACAAAAATTACAAGCATTTTATAAAGAAAGCGTAGACAACACTATAATGCCTACACTTTCTCTAACAATTCAATCTTATGTATCCACTTCCTGCTTTAACCACAGCAATCGTAATTCAGTTTTCGTTCTTTTGACAACTTTAGAAAGGATTAATACACTGCTCTTTCATGTCTTACTGACCATTAAGTTCTTCCTTGATCAAGTCTTCCCTCTTAAGACAGTACCTATCCTTGCAAAACTCGACAGGAACCATCGAAAAAGTGAAAGATGTTAGACCAGGTTTCTCACCATTCTCAGAGGAAGTACCATGGTACACATAGTTCCATCCAGCTTTCAGATAGCGCTTAGCAAGCGCGTCTCTTAACTCCACTGCATATTCTTGATAAAGAATAGCGTGTTCCCAAGTGTACCAGCCATGGAACTTTTTTATTGAGGCATCTACCTGTTCTTCCATAGCATCTAATACTTCAGGAACAATTTCTACCTTTGTTGCGTCTTCTGGTGTAAACATCTCTTTACCTCCTTCAAATATGATTACCCTGGCTTCTTGCCAGTATAAACTACACCCAAAACAGAAACTTTTTCTCTGTGGTTTACAAGTTCCGCTTTAACTTGCTTCTTTGCAATGATTTTAGCGGCATGTTCAGACAGTGCAGACACAGATACAATAGAGTTTTCTCCGTTTACTGATACAATTACATCGTACATATTCATCTTTATACACTCACCTTTCAGTTTTTTCCTCTGAAAGAGGTTTTAGGATTAAACCCATGATTTTCTACCTTTTCGCGGTCCGTTAATCCAATAGACTCCGTTCTCTCCATATCTTGAATGGAAGAAGTAAAGTATTCTTCCAGAGAAGTGTACATAGCGATAGGATCAATCTTATCGGCAAACCCGCTGGAAATGAAGAGAGGAATTGTACGAGTAACAAATCGCTTGTCATAATCCAAGTCTTTTCTGCAACCAGTATCCACCCTTTGGTGACTCAGATCACAAATTACCCTATATTCTTTCTGATTAACAGCGGCGACAAGGTCATTAGAACGCTTTTCGATTTTCTTTATGTCATACAGATGCCAACTATTCTTTTTATATGTACGAATTGAAGTAGCCACCCCTCCTGAGAATGCAATATGAGTAAAACTAATTAACACACGGGGCGCACTATAATTTTTCCAAGTTCGCACTAACTCTACAGAATAATTGGAAGGTCGACCATTCCCAGAAGAATAGTCTGTGATTACTAATGTGAACATCCAAAAAGTATAACCTACTTGGAGAAGCATGAACTTTATTGGGTCTTTATGAGCCGCAAAGGAATCACCAAAGATTGATAACGAATTACAAATAGACTCCTTTGTGAGCATAAAAGAGTCTGAGCGGTCGAAAACAATCGTGTCATCTACCCCAAAGACTCCTTGCATATAGTCATAAAAATCTCGCTTGTTGTCGATAATTCGCATTAGCCTTCACTCCCAGCTATTTCTATTACATGTACATTATACCATATTTTTAAGCAGCTTACAATAAATTCACAAAATAAAATCGGAAGATGTCCGCAGACATCTTCCGATCCACCCACGCAACAAACCACAATTTTAAAAGGTATGCCTACTACCTTTGGTTTGTACATGTATATTATAGCATACTTACGTCGAAAATACAAGTAATTCACACAAAAAACTTTCCATTTATTACGGTACAACATTTACAGTGAAGCTGTAATCGTTATGTCGTTCCTTATAAACGAAATAATCTTCGTAGAATGTTACAACAACTGACCCTTCAGCAACAGCTTTAAACTCGTGATAAACATTTACAGGTCCACCATCTGAAGTCTCGTATTTAGGTTCGATATATGTTGTGCGTTCTGTGAACTCCAGAATACCCTCTTTTGCCAGCTCATAAGTCCACTGCATCGGTGCACCACCATAATCTACATTGGCTACCTTGAAAGTATCGCCAACCTTGATAGTAATGGTTTTACCTTCAATATCCTTTTGAGAGTATTGAATTCCTGAATTGACGGGAACATTGTTATCATTCTCACCAATTACCCCTGATAGGAGCATCACACCTACTACCAAACACGCTGCTAAAAGTACAATGGTTGCAATAGACAGCGCTCTTTTCAATTTGAGTCGCCTCCTTTAGGGCTTAGAAAGCGTCGTTTGGGTCATCCACGAGCTCTGATGTGTAATACTGGAGGATGTCGATAACACGGTTATAGATGTCAGCGCAGTCCTCGTCGGAAAGACCACAGTACTCCTTGGCTTCAGGAGTAACATGGAAGTCTTCACCAGTAAGCTCCATGGTCTCCTCGCAGAAGTCATCCCGCAGAGTCAGCTCATTACCTGAGTCATAAATCTGCCTCAGGATGCTTTCGATCTCTTCGACAGTAGCAAGACCATTGTTGCTCCCCATTACAAGGAAACAGCCACGATCTGAGAACAGGAGAGGAGTGCCCTGGTACTCCTGGATGGCTCCACAGAAACCACCAACCTCGTCCTCGATGAACTTGTCGGCTTCCCAATCCATTTTCACGATGCCATTTCTAATAAACTTTTTCGCCATAATTATACCTCTTTCATACATTTTTGTAATTTGAATAGACTTCTATGTAACCAGACCTCTACAGTGCATTTAACCCCTGAAGAAGCCATATTACCTTTTGTTAAGACCGAGTATGCCCAATTGATGTCTTTGAACTTCTCTTCTGCATCTGGCTCTTTACATACATCAGGATGCCATTTAGAGGACATTTTCCGATAAGCCTTTTTAATTTCGACCTGTGTAGCTGATACAGAAATACCCAAGATTTTATAAGGGTCTCGAGAATTTTGATTCATATTAGTACCCCATCATACCTATTCCGGTGCTTTCAAATACACTAATAAACTAATAATCGGAGAATACTCTGCAATATCCCCCGATTATTATATATTTAGTTAGCTATCTAAAATATCCTTGATTCCACCCTTAAGCCTACCAAAAATTCCTTGTTTCTTTTCTTTTTTAGACTTATTGGCAGAAGCCTTTTCAATGACAGCTGACGCACCCTGTGTAATGGCTGCCGCACCAGCTGCAACACCGGTTACAACGCCTCCTGCAATACCAAATGCCCCACCAAAGATACGCTGATACCAACGCTTATCTTTGCCAAAAGCATTATTGAAACCCCATTTCCAGATCTTGCCAGAAGTCTTACCCAATCCTTTGCGACAAACCTCTGCAATCTGATATGCACGGCTCCTTTGAGCAAACGGGTCTTCAAAATCTCTGGACATTACGTCTTCTTTTAGATATGTTGTTTTGCCAATCTGCAGAACCTGCAAGGTAGGTAACTCCTTGAAATACCACTTTACACTGGTTTTTCCAGCCTCATACCCAAGGGCTTCGTTGATACAGGAGTACATAAAGTCTGTGGAGTCAGAAGCAAGTTTCAACAAAGCAGGACATTGCCGAATGAAAGACCAGTCTACAAGTTCGCAGATTTGACCAGCGTTTACTTGTTTTCTTACATCAATCGGCAATAGACGAGAAGCCTGTTCACTAACCTTAGTACGGTAAATCATACCGTTAATTGCTACTGCACCACCACAGACAGCAACACTCTTAATACGATTTAACCCACCAAAATCTTTAATCATACCAGCTGTGATACTGTGCATCAGCTCCCTATAAGAGTCGATATAGGTGTCTTCGTCATCACTTACAATGTTGAAGCCAGGAGAGAAGCCAGTTTCACCAACATTCTGCTCCATATCACTAACAGTGTAACCAGTATCAATTTCAGTTGCATTAGGCTTAACAGTGTACCCATCCATATCAACCGACACATTTAGGCCCATGCGTTGAAGTTCATCGAGCATTTCTCTGATTTTACGCTGAGTTTCCTCATCTGCGCTTAAATCTGGTTCAACAACGCCACCAATAGGATTGTTTTCTCGCACTCTACTAAAGATTTCGAGCGGGTCTCTTGCAGGAGCAGAAGCACCTTCTACTGGGTTGTAGGTTCCCTCTGGATAACCAGTGCCATCTCCTACTGACTCTTCATCGTCTTCAAAGAGGTCAGTCATATCATCCAAGTCCATACCAAAATCGCCCATAGCTTCCTTCTGACGACGGAGAGCAGACTCCTCTTCCAACTCAGGATTACTACCATCATCACCACCGAATATAATTCGCTGACTGATTTCAGGATCCATTCCGTCGTCAATACCGCCATCAATGGACGCGCTCAGTGATGGGTCTTCGATTGATACACCTTCACGCTTTAATCTGGCATAGTCTTTAGCATAGGCATAATACTCAGACAGCAGAGGATTGTCCATACCCTTGCCAATGTTGCCCTTGCCAGTACCCGTTACAAGTTCTTCAACGTCCTTAATACTAAAAACCCACTCTGGACGAAGGTCTGTTACAAGTTGCAACCACAAAGGTCTGCCACTGCCGTCATCTACATACCCCATACGCCGAGCTGCCTCATTAGCAACATTACCACCCTGTCTTAACAGGTCTCCGATATTGCCTAAACCAAGTAGTTTAACATATTCTTCAAAACCAACACACTCATTAAGTTCTGTACCATCCTCATTTGGATACTCTGCTACAAGGTCTTCTTTAGAGATACCAGCCTCGCCAGCGTATTTGTAAGTATCTGATACGAAACGATCGCCTGGATTGCCATTATTCAAAATTAGGTACGGACGGAAGTACACAACTCCAGAGTTATTCGCCTTTTCTAAGCTGCAAAGCTGTTTTCCTGGAGACTCCATAGAACCATCTTTCAACTCAAACTTAGGCACATAAGCAAAGCCTCTTGCCTGTCTGTCCAGAACACCAAATGCTTTAGACTTCGGGTCTGTCTGCTTTAGATAATCAGGATATAAACCGTTATACCCAATCATAGCATCACTGGTACGGAATGAGGTCATCTTATAGGGGATGCTATTGGCTCCACGGACAGCGTAACCAACATCATTCTTAGGCAGACCCTTTAACAGGTCCTGGTTAAGACGGTCCATACCAACAGATGAAGTAATGGCATCACGACTGATAGGAACAGGTTGTAGGTTCTGACCGATTACAAAGATATCCGAGTACGCTGCCTCTTCATCTGAGAAACCAGCGTTACTCTTTCCACCAATTTCATCAATACTATCTGCCAAGCTCTTTAGTATTGCAAGAGCATAGTTTTTACTTCCGCAGAAACCTGTTACAAGATCACGAGCCTTTAAATTGCGCTCCATGTTCTTCTTTGCAAAATTCTTAGAAGATTCGTCTACTTCGATAGCGGAGATTTCCTGAATTAGACGGCTGTACATTGACTTCTGAGGCGGGATATTGTTACCGATGGTAAGCATAATACCCTTAAACCTATCCTGGAACACATTAAATTCGTCCAGAACAATCATTAAACCATTATGCCCACCAATTGCAGGATCATCTCTTACACCACCAACCTGCAAGCCTCTTGCAATGACCAAGCCAATTGCAAGAATCATAGCTCGCATGTAGTACAGGTCACCTAAAGCATGCCAGCTAACATCACCAAACAGGAAACGGGCTTCAACAGGAATGTTATTAGGATTAATCCACGCTTCACAGTTCTTAAAGGTTCCATAATGGTCATCCTCAAGGTTTGAACCATTCATAATAAAGCCTGCAGGACAACCACCCACCTGTTTGTCATTGCTTAAGTAGCACAGGAGAGAAGCCATATCAGGCTTATTATCAAAGTAGATGGGGATTTTACCCGCTGCCAGTGCTGCTGTTAAGAACGCCAGAGTCATAACACCTTTACCGCTTCGGCTACCAGCGTTAATATGGTGGAAGATGTTTGCACCGATGTTAATACCCTTGTCTCCGTTGCGGAGAATGGTTCCGTCTACTGATTGACCCATAATAAGGTGCTTCCAGTCAGGGTTTTCCCCCTTTTCCTTAAGGGCAAGTAGGGCTTTGTAAGCAAACAATGGCATAGCTGTTGCTAAAGTATGGTTGAATTCGTGAGCATACTCATATACACCATACTGCTCTGATTCCTTTGTGTCTAAGCCACTACCAATACTCTTGCGGTCCGAGGAGCCAGCATTACCCGCAAAGGCGAGTTGGATTAGTTCAGGAGTTAGATCAACACCAGCAAAAGTACGCTTGTCATCGGAAATACGAAGTTTGAAGCTGACAGGAGAACCGTTGGAGCATTTGTATTCAATAAATGCAATACAGTTCGACATACATGAAGCAACATACTCCAAGTAAGGCTTTAAGGTGTTGACTATCTCTACAGTATCAAGTCTATCCCAATGCATATACTTCGCATAGGAAGCAACACAACGAATAAACAGGTCGTGAATCCAAGAATCTACTTCAGAGGAATACCCAGTTCCCTTCGCACCTGACCATTTATTTCCAACTTCTGATCGTCCATACGTTACAAGTTGGTCGCCAGAGCGTTCTTTAGAGGAATTATCTGCAACGCTCTTCATACCATACATAATCTCTAACATCTTGTGAGTGAAGTACAGCTTTGCAGAAGATTTATACCCCTCAAGGATTTTAGAAGCAATCATCAGCTTGGAGCGTAGAGGGCTTTCAACAAGGTTTAGACGATGGTTGATGCAGGAGTAGATGCCGTTAGAGGTACTAAAGTCGATGTTATTCTTGCCAGCACGGTGACGAACACCACAATGCCCGTCGCTGTCTATGTAAAGTACACCACTTTGACTCAGAATACCATAGGGTTTAGACAGGTCATAGCCGCTCTTGAACAGCAGGTCGTAACGGAGCATTATTTTTTTAGTTAGGTTGAGGATCGTTCCACCAAAAGTCTGTTCAATTTCGGAGTCAAGACTTTTAACTGCACTGTTATCGTCTTCGTCGACCCCATCGGTATCATCGGACTTAGCAGTGCTTGATTCAAAATCTTCTGAGTCACCTGAAACTTCGTCAATGTCATCGCTGGTAGTACCCTTGCCAGCGCATTCTGCGCAGACATATTCTATTTCAGAGGGAGTAAGACCTTCATTAGCTTCCAAATAAGGGTAAACAATGTCAGGGTTGGTTTCCTTTTTACCACATACCTTGCAGGTTAAATATAGAGGGTATTGGCTTTCATCAGTATCATCTGGTTCTTCCCATTCAAAGTTGTATGGCTCGCCATCAGCATCAGCTTCACCGTCTACATACCCTTCCACTCCGGCTGCTTGAAGTATGTCGTCAAAGGAGTCAACCATTGTATAGTTGTAACCCAGTATTTTAGCGAGGTAAGGAGAATCTCCACAAAGCAACATCAGAGTCTCGCCTTCCTCGCACTTAGCAAAGCTTAGAGCGTCGTTCATAACAGAATAGTATTCGTCGCTATATGCACCATCTGTTAATAAATAATGTAACCGCTGACCCGCAATTGCTGCAAAGTACATACTATAGTCTGAACGCTCTTTTTGGGAGAGTTCTCTTTCAACCTGATCATAAAATTCGCTAAATTTGCTCATTTAAGATACCCTCCTTAGCTTGCGTCAGCAAGTTGTTTTAGTTCAAGGCTGGAAATACCCAAGGTGCTGAGTAGGACTCCGTCCCATGCAGAGGGACTGAAGCCACGGTCAGTACCATTGTTGTAAATGACTTCATAGGCTTTCCGCAGTTCGTCGTCATTAAAGTAACGCTGCAAAGCTACCTTGGTGACGATTTTATAACGCCTATTGACTTGGAATTGTCTGACTACATTGATTACAAGTTCTTCATAGTTAATGAAGCCAGTAGTTGCAACAGGGCAGTCTTCCGTTAGTTGAGGACGGCGAGCAGTATCAGAGTTTACATAGAAGATTTTGAGCGACTTGTAAATGCCGATTAGGGCGTCACCACAGGCAGGTTTGGCATATCTTGCAGTTTGGAACGCCTGAATCAGCAGTTGAGTTGAAACGCCGCTATATCTCTTAATCTTGGCAACTGCTTCAGCAACTGCACCAGTCGGTCTGATGTCTGTGTGTTGAATGTCAATCCTTGAACCAGCATTACTGATTCTGAGTAGGTTTACAATGTATCGATAGTCTTGAACATCTTTATTAAAGGCAGAAACGATTACCCCATACAAGCCAAGCTCTTTTCTCTTTGCCTCAAGAAGTTCGACCTCTGCGGTCTTAGCCTTTTCTACCTTTCTGAACCAAGTTGCAAGTTTGCCATTGTCAGCGTCCACAACATAGAATTGTGGTCTCAACAGGTACTTTTTATACCAGTCATCGTTGTCGGTGCTGTTATAGTCGAAGCAACCTACTGATTTAGCAAAAGAGAAATCTTGATAAGCATTGGTTAAGGCTTCCATGTATGCGTTATAAACAGCTTCTGCAGGAACACCTGATACATAAGCCCAATAACGCAAGCGACTCTTACCACTGACTATGGAATTTACATAAGCAGGCAGGTCAATTAGTGAAGTTTTAAGTTGGTAGGCCTCATCAACATAGATTTCTTCCATGCAAGAGAGCTGCCTTGTTGACAACAGGTTATTTAATGAGCCTCGTACAAAGGGACTCTCCAAATCTTTAGCAACCTCGGTTAAGTCTAACTTCACTACAACAGGAGCCTTAATATAATCTGCCACACAAATAAAGTCGCGCATTATAAAAATAGCACGAACTTCGTTAGGCGACCAACCTTTGAATACTTTTCCACTTACAAAGTTAGAGCCACCGAGAGCTTCTTTAACTTTGTTGTAGATGTAACTTCCCATACAATGATCACTCCTTATTCGTATTTGCAACGGAAAAGGATGGTGCGCCCAAAATTAACCCACCCATCCAGTTATAGAGGCCCAATCACTTTATATAAAATATTCATAATCAGCCCGTCGTTTTTATATAAAAATTAAAATAAAAAGGGGCAACAGACTTATTTCCAAAGTCTATTGCTCCTACTTTGTTCTTTTAACTATCAAACACCACGCATTTAATGTACTTTACATAAACTGCAAGATACAAACTTTAACTCCTAAACCATAGTAATTTCTACAAGGATTTAACCAAATGCCATCCTAATCTGTTGCAACTGTACGAGCCTTTCTTGCTTCCTTGTCACATAATTTATTCCTTTTATTTTTATGATGGGAGCGTACCCACTGCATGGTTACCATATGACAAGATAGTTGTTTAGCGAGTTCACACCATAAATCTTGATTTTCATTTTCTCTATTATCTTCGAATACCCAACCCTGAATACTGAACCTATGAATAGTGCCCGCTCTCCAGATTTTTACGATGGACAAACAATCTGTTACTACAACTACCTGTTTATTCCCAGACTTTTTAAGACTTTTTAAAGCTTCAATTATAGCTGTTAGTTCCATTCGCATACTTGTTGTGTTTTCAGCACTACCACTACCATTATATGTGCCTTTTCTTGTTTTTACAGTATAAGCCCAACCGCCTTTACCATGTTTACAAGATCCATCCGTATGTATTACAAAGAACTC